>Ga0209782_1000591_pt1 | contig 16474 bp, 13 predicted proteins | sample WorMetmaBAHAMAS1_FD_187390 | JGI IMG/M metagenome (GOLD analysis project Ga0209782, IMG submission 187390) | Marine gutless worms symbiont microbial communities from Max Planck institute for Marine Microbiology, Germany - Inanidrilus... | ecosystem: Host-associated > Annelida > Digestive system...
TGTTTGTCTGTGTGTGACTGTCACACTCTGGTATTGTATGAAAACGGCTAAACGTAGGATCACGCAAATAATGCCACACGATAGACCTGGAACTCTAGTTTTCAAATGGGATGTTTTGTAGTTGCAGAATTTCTATACTGACAAGCACGTCGCGCGGTCCCTCTGCCATAGCAGAGCCACTTGTTTAACATGGTGTAGGTGTTGTTTCATGTACTTGGTGAGATTGGTTAGTAATGGATACAGAATATGGAACAGCAGGAAGATGTTGTGTAAGTGAAATAATAACATATTACGTTATTATAGCCCTACCCTATGGTAGGGGGTATAAAGTGATGGTTCCATTCATCCCGTCTGTCTATATGTCTGTCTGTCCCATTTTCTGAGTCTGTCTTGTTCGCTAGATGGCGGTATGCATGTGTTGCTGCTTCAAATGCATTTGAAAGGGGGCAGTATGCTATGCCCACATCCAGATGCTGTCAGTGTGGGGCATGTCACTTTGCGCACGATACCTTTTTTAATAAAGAAAGGAATAACTGAGATTTTCGCTGATTTTGAAGTGAGTTGGTATAGGTTTTTTGTTGCTGTTTGGAGTAGGTTGGTGCATTTGGACTGTCAGAAGCTGGGTCTGGTTCGGATGCATTTGCTCTGAAAACAGCAGCTGTCAGACAGGGTAGCGACTATATTCTGAATGGCTCAAAGATGTGGATTAGCAATGCTGAGCATGCCGGTGTCTTCTTGGTTATGGCTAATGCCGAACCGACCGCTGTATGCTGTTTCCTGTTTAAATCATTGTTTATATACAGAGGTTTTGTGACTTAGCAATGTCATATTATTTAATTCATGGCAGCCTGTCTTTTTATAACGAATAAAAACAAGAATGCAAATGGGAATTTATTTTATGATAAACAGAAACATGCAACATGTGACTCCGATCATAACAAGGTCATTAATGTTTTTGGCTTACAAAATACTGAAAAGACCCATCCCTAATCACAGTTTGGAGTAGGACTAGCAATGGTGTGAATTTGCATGCTTTAAAAATGTTTTATGAATAGTTCTAGTGTTGTTTGTCCATTACCAGTACTAATTGCTTTGTCAGAGGACTTCTAAGATTTATTATCCTCTGTTAAGCAAACACGTCCACAGTGCACAATCTGCAGTTGCCAAGCACTTATGTAGCTTGTTGAACTAGCAAATTTGAAATAGAATTAGAAACTGTGTTAATGTAGATTTCAGTGACATGATGAGTGTGCGTGAAACTGTAGGGTTACAAAGGCATAACGTGTTTCATTGTGGAGCGAGACATGGCGGGATTCAGTGTCGGCAAAGCCGAGAAGAAACTTGGCATTTGTGCATCTAGCACCTGCTCACTCAACCTTGACAATGTCAAGGTTTAATAATTATAATAATAATAATAAAGAGTTCTAATGTGCTGTAACATAGCTAAGCTATTACAAGCTAAGCTATTACATATTTTTAACTTGCATTGTTTCTGTCTGTCTCATTACAGTTTTATAAACAAGGTAGTAATGCATCGTACCCCCTGCATGAAGGACCCATCTAGTCTTGGCACCCACCATCATCTAGGACAGTACACAACCAATACATACCATGCAGCAGGGGTGTTAGTCTGTGCATAACAATGCAGTAATGCTGCTGTGGAGCATCTCACTGGCATAGAGCTCATTATAGGAAAACAAGTAGCCCACAAAACCGGAAGGACACCACATATTACGATGCCAGCAGAGGAGGACAGAGCCACATCCACACGCAACATGCACAGAAAATTTGGTGAAGTTCAGACGTGGTCCTTGATATATGCATGCATAGAAGAAGACAGACATACTCATCACAGTATTCTGCTCCGCTGCCTGCCAGACTGGAGTAATAATGAACAAAATGGTCCTAATGGACGGTCATACATTGCTGTGTCAGCAACTGACTCTGTACTGTGTAGATATCCAACATAAATATCTTACAAGTACTGTTATACCTTGTCGGTCGCTGATAGGGGAGTGGAGTATTGTGATGAGCTTGCTTGTGTGTCTGTCTGTCTGTCTGTCCACAAGCATACAATGTACATTGGGAAATACACTTCATTTTTTTTGCATGTTACCTGTGGCTATGGTTATTCATCATCTGGCAGCATTGCAGTTTATGTATCTCCAGTTTTGTGGATGACACTACGTTTTCATATTATGAACCAAATGGTGGTATGTCGCTGCCACAGCAGTGTTGCTGCAGCATCATGCATGGACTAACACTCCTGCTGCATGGTAGTGGCTTACACGATGGTAGATTCTAAGACCAGTCAGCTAGTTCATGCAAGAGATGCTGGGGTGCAAAATCTGTGATACACCATTGCCTTGTTTTGTCTGCTTGAAGAATTTCTTCTCTACTAGCAAGTTGTGTACATGTATCTTAATGCAGATATGTCTTGTCGTATAGACAGCTAGCTGATGTGTGTGATGTGAGTAGCTATTCTTGTGACTGACACGAATACTGCCTTTGCACTGGTCTCTGTTCTTGCGTTGTTGTGATAGGTACCTGAAAATAATATTCTGGGGAAATTTGGTGAAGGATATAAGGTGGCTATTGGTACTTTGAACAATGGCAGGATTGGCATTGGAGCACAGGTAAGAAATGTATTGATTGGTCTGCTGCATAATGTACTTAGTAAATACAATGTTTCTTGGTTGAAATTTAAACATTTGGGCTCTGCCCATTTGTTGACTTAAATCTTGGGACATCATATTGTTGCATAAAGTAGTGTGCATTATCTTTATAAATTATAGTACATCTGTACTTCCCCAAACAGATATCATTTGTTCATATGCATGTTATTACTTAATAATAATCTTGTATGTGAGACAGCTGAAATGATTGTCTGCTACCGGTTAAAGTTGCAAATATAAGTGGCATTCTAGTTTTTTTATCTGTTTTATTGCTGTAATTACTGTATTGTTGTGCTGCACTTGATGCGAAATAAAGTACATACAAGAGGGCCTAGCAGTGGCTAGCATAGCGCAAGATGTGGGAAGCTCTAGCACAAACCATTCTTCAGACATAATGCATTAGATTATAAAATCAAATAAATATCAACATCATTCGCAACATCGTTCATATGTAAACAATAACAAACTGTCACATGTTTCCGGTCCAGACTCTCAGTAAGTACATTAAGTGATATCGCTACAATTACCAATTTTTCCATACCCCCTCTTCCACCAGAAATCCCGGCATCATCCCATCCGACGATCTGGGTGAGGCATTGTCAGTAAGTAGCATAGACATCCATCTATCCAAGCATGCAAAGATATCCGGGATCCATTACACCCTGTGACCACAATGCACAAACATCACAGACAGATGGACACTGGCATCGTAGCATAAGCACAAGATGTATATATTACATCTTGCGCTAATAAAATCCAGCAAGTCTAGCAATTGCAAAGTCACAATCTGAAAGAGTAGTAATAACTGAAGAAATATTAATCACTATTTAAAATAAAGTACTTGTAGAGAAGTTTGCAATAAAAGGCAGAAATAGTTAGCTGAGTATTGAGCACTCATGCCGTAGCGTGAACATGTGCTTGCTATATTGCTTGCTGCCTCGCGGTGAGTCCATTTCAGTAACTGCAGGATGGGATAATCACACACCAGACTGATGACTGGTGGACATGGCCAGCATCAGAAGCAGTTTTGTGTAATGGCATTCACTATCGATGAATCATCACATTTATTCATCAACACAGATTACAGCACAGTAGAAACAGTAAAGAGCAGAACCGTGTCAACTGGACAGAAAAGCTCAGAAAGCACAACTGGCCTAAAAGAAGAGATGCACTGCACTAAAACAAACCATTAGATGTCAGTATGTAACTGACAAGAAATAGCGCCAACAAAACTTGAATACTATGGGTGTGGTGAAAGAAAAGGAGGTATATGACACAGATGTTGTCTGAAACTTGATAAGTTTTGTATTCGGGTAACTTGATAGTTAATTACTGAATGTGTTCAGAGTGATTGTGAGTTGTTAGTCACGTGTGGATTGATTCAGTTGGTGGGCATGTCTCAAGGCTGCCTCGATCACACCGTGCCTTACTTACTGGAACGACAGCAGTTTGGACAACTAATATTTGACTTCCAGGTGTGGCTTCTTTGTACTTGTAATTTCTACTTGTTAGCATTATATAAGGATAATTGTACTTGAAATGTTGAGGCAGTATCAACTAGAGATTCGGCTTTCATAGATGGATATTGTATCATGTCATGTGAATGTTTTATTGAGTTAATTCTAGGCCTTGTGATGGTCTGTCAAATTGTCGTCCATGTCACTGACAGTGACAGACAGCCATGATACAAGAAGTCAGGCATGTGTTCAGTATTGTCACCATCAATTTAAAGGTTGTGAGTAAGGTTGTGTGTTCACAATAATACTTTAAAATGCAAAGTCCAATATATACAGGGTGTGCAAAAAGATCCCGGTTTACTTTGAAGTGCTACAACTTTTTAAGTTTCTGGAGCAGCAATGTTTTAAAAACATGGCATAAAGCAGAATTTATTTGAGAAGTTGAAAGCTCTAAATTTGTTCAGTTTGCTTAAACAATTCAAGAAACAATGCTGACAAATGGATGTATGTAAAAGTAGCAAAATTCTAACTAATAGCGTTAATATGACGTAATCAGTTAAAAATGTTTACACAGACAACAGAATGCTGTCTCAGTGCAAAAGATGTTCAGTGTACCCTCTTTAAGCTGGAATAGCTAGTGAAATACTGTCCAGCTATTGTTTGATCGTCTTGTTAGACGACTTAGTGTTTCACGCAGAATGAGGACATCTGTAGTCTGTTTTATCTGTTGATCTGGTTTTGTCAAGTTGTTGATAAGATTATTTAACATGTTTTTAGCACGAGATGTAATATATGCATCTCGCGCTTATGCTATGATGTCAGTGTCTGTCAGTCTGTCCATCTGTCTGTGACGTTTGTGCAATGTGGTCACAGTGTGCAATGGATCCCGTATATCTTTGCATGCTTGGATAGATGGATGTCTTTGCTACTTACTGATAACGCCTCACCCGGATCGTCGGATGTGATGATGCCAGGATTTCTGGTGGAAGGGGGGGTTTGGAAAAATTGGTAATTGTAGCGATATCACTTATTTTACTTACTGAGAGTCTGGACCGGAAACACGTGACAGTTTTGTTTATATGAATGATGTTGACATTTTTGTAATCGTTCATGTTGAAGAGTTTTCTTTAGTAATCTCGATAGAAAATGCATTATATCTGAAGAACGGTTTGTGCTAGAACTTCCCACATCTCGCGCTATGCTAGCCACTGCTAGGCCCTCTTGTTCATTATCTTGATAGAGATTTTTGCATCATTTGCTAAGCATTTAAGCCTGTTCTACTCTGAAACTCTGAAACATTTTCTCATGAGTCTAATGGTGTTAAAAGCACCATACTTGTTTAAAAGTGACCATTTTATGGCATTATGGACTTTTTACAAACTTTTTTTTAAATATTTAACCAAGAAGAATAAATTTAATGCAGCTTTGTTATCATATCTTTCTTTTCCTTCAAAAAACAATGAAAGATATAGCGTTTTGAAGTAGACTGGGATTTTTTGGCAGACTCTGCATTTTTCTACTGTGTGTGGTTTTGACTTTTAGCCTTCTGCGCTATTAATGTGAGATCGAGTGATATGTACCAGGTTGAGTGGCGAGGTTGTTGAGTTGAATCTGATCGTATGACGGAAGACAAGAGCGATAGAGCGTGCTGTTGACTGAATGTTGCTGATATGGTACACAGGGTTTGCAGCATCAAGTCGCTGTAGTACGCACCAAGCTCGAGGCAGCTCGACTGATGGTTTACAATGCCGCCCGACGTAAGATGTCTGGACTTTCTTACACTGCAGAGGCTGCCATGGCCAAGTACTACGCTTCAGAGGTTGATCCATTTTAAACATTTTTGACTTTTTATGTTCACAAACAAAGTTTTTGTCATTATTGATGTCAGTAAGTGCACCCTTACTGAATATTGCTGGGGGTGCCGGGGCTTAATGCACCCTAGAAATAGATTTCGGTGCTATTTAGATTGATTGTGTGTTTATTTTCTTTATCACATGCTTTTGCTTGCTTCTTGTAACTTGCTTCCTTTTTTGCTTATATTTTCCTTTCTTATGTACTTTTCCTTTATCTTGTGTTTGATGATTTGTGTTTCATTGATTTAGTAGTTATAGATTTAGTTTTGTGTTAGCCCAGGTTCAATGTATTGTACTGCTATGGTTTTTTTCTCCCAGCTTTAACCAGCCAAGAGATTAATGGGAAGAACGTCTCCGTTATGAGCTATTTAGTGTCGAGTATAATGTTAAACCTTAGCTCAGTCTCATACCTTTATTCAGTAATGAAAACACGTGTGTTCGATACTGGTTTGTTTGATAACTGGGATGTTTTTGCCTGGCTGATATAAGCTCATGTTAGCTCACCAGTGTGCAGATAGAAAGGCATCAGAGGCTGTGAAATACACCGCTGATTACACAGTCTTTTCTGTCTATTTTCCTCATAATTTTGTTAGGCACTCGGCATTCAACAGATGAGAGCTGCATTTGAAGCAAAAATACTGACAGTAGATACAGTTTGTTCAGAGTAACTGATTATATGACAACATTTTTTTGCCTTGGTAGTAATGCTGGGGTTAAATGAATAATGCTTTGATTGGTTGTCCTTTCCACAGGTTCTTGTAATAACAGGCCATATAAAATGCCGTCATTGTATAAATTGTCATCGAATTTGTATGTAATTTGCCAAGAAGTGTTGAACTGAGTTGGTCGTGTGTGGCTGGTACAGGTTGCATGTGAAACTACGAGCAAGTGCATTGAGTGGCTTGGCGGTGTTGGAATCACGCGGGAATTCCCAGTTGAGAAATATTACCGCGACTGTAAAGTCGGTCAGTTACTGTTACGTGACATTAATAGTAACAAGAGGGCCTAGCAGTGGCTAATATAGCACGAGATGATCCCTCCACTCTTCCCAGCAATGATCCCTTCCCTCGCGCCCGCATGCACCGCGACCGCAATGCGCAGTAAATTGGGATCAGAATTTGAAACCTAAATTAGCTATTATGCGCCAATGCACTTCCGTCACAGACAGACGGACACTGACATCGTAGCATAAGCGCGAGATGTATATATTACATCTCGCACTAAATACTTCCCAGTTTAAACCAAGTGTAAGAGCAACAGAGTAATAGCTTTAAGACAGCAAAGATCACAATAATCACGCGGTTGTAATCACAAAACACATGTGCTATGACATTTACATCTGTTAGTCACCAGACTTAGATATGAAACTCAGCGCATGTGTTTTTTGATTATCACTGAATGATTATTTTAATTTTTGTTGTTTTATAGATCTATGACTCTGTTACTGTTACACTTGGTTTTCAACTGGCAGGTTTTTACCATTAATATTTGCTGTAGTATTAAAATTTTATTTTAAATGTCCATTTTTACCTGTGCAGGTTTTAAATTACGTTAAGGTCTGGAGATATCTTGGTTTTTTGCCTGTTTACCATATTGGACTTTCAAAATTTTCAAATTTTGTAGCAAGTCAGCTAGGGAGGGCAAATAAGCATCACCATACCAAATCGGTCCACCCATTGCAGAATTATTGCATTTAATTTTTTTTCAAAATGATAGTTGGTGGTCATCTTGGATTTTTAAATTTATATTTTTGAATAGCTGCTAAGGTTCAGAGGGCTAATCTGCATCACCATGCAAAATAAGCCAAACAGTTTTGGATATATAATGATCATTTGATTTTTAAGATGGTAGCCATCCACTATCTTGGATTTTCAAAATTTTTAATTTTTAGTAAGCCTAGCCAGTCAGGTTGCAAAAGCCAGTGTGCATCACTGTACTGAATTTAATTGGAATTGGTCAAATATTTGCTCAGTTATGGCTTTTAATGATTACTCTGTAGCTGTAAATTGCCGCAAAAAGTCAAACTCTGCAGCAAACATTATATGTCAAGTTCATGTAAAATGTATTTTATTTTTCTGTGCACTGAAAATTTGCTTTAGCTGTAATGCCAAACGGAAGTAGTTACATTAAGTTAGAGTTGATTAGTGTTATGTTACTACTGAACTGCTGCAATTTATTTTAAAAAGGTAAACAGTTATTATTATACACAGTCAATGCAGTTGAAAATTGACTGCCAGTGATTGATTTGTGTTATTAAAATGTGTTCAAAAGCCATTAACATTACAAGCTGATGTTTGAGCAGACATTGAAAACAGTTTAACAGCAAAGTTTACGGCAGACACTGTTGGCAGACTATATGTCATTCATTGTGTACTTTTGTTGTCGCCGCATGTAATGCGGAGACATCGCTTACTGTATGTTTTTTGTGGGTCACGCCGGCAACAAAATCGACGAAGTTTGACAGCAGATATCTTGGAGGGGGGCTTCGGAACGGGACAAAATTTTGCAGGTAGTTAGAGGGGGGTTGGTGTACCCCATCACCAAGACCGGTGGCATTTGGCCCAGTGGGTCCCCCTGGGGAGCCACGCTTTTCTCCAAGGTGATTTCACCGATCTCGATGAAATTTGGCATGATGGGGGCTTTAGGGGTAGCAGGTCTTAGCGATTTTGGTGAATTTTGGCACACTTTTTTGGGAGCTCAAATGTTTAATCACAGATATCTCAGACACTTCTTGTCGGATCGCCACAAAATTTTGCATGGTTAGGGTCTGGCCAGTGGACATTTCTTCCCCGAATTTGGTGAACTTTGATTCTGGGGTCCAGCGATGCAATGCAGTGATATGCATCAGTCCATCACTGATGCACTTGTTGTTACAGTCATTTGCTGTCTTAAGTCTTTCTTGTATGGATATTAGTAGTGTGCCGATGTGTATGCAGTCAGCGATTGTTGATGTAGGTACAATCTACGAAGGAACAAGCAACATTCTTCTCAACACAATCGCCAAACATATCCGCCGTGATTACGGCAGCTGAGTGTGTTGCTTGCTTACAACTGTGTATGTCATTGTGTGACTATTGGCTACTATAACAGTTAACTCTGTAAACAAAAATCTTATGTGTTACAGTGATTCTGGCCAATGCTGAATGTTGTGCATTCCGGTACATTATAGCGATGACAAGTTTGCTATTCACATTCCCAAGGATACACTGCTTTCCTGCACGTCATCTTACGATTTCTCTCTGTCTCCTAAAAGTTATTTTGATCAAGGTCACAAAATTTAGATAAATTTTTGTCATTGGACACTATTCTTTTACCCCATGAGGGTTATAATTTTGATTTTGATTTTTTCAGTACTATTTTTAACCTTTTCTGCTAGCAAAAATATCATTGAATTTATTAAACAGTTCACTTACATAATATGTTAAAATACTGTGCTGGTGGGATTACAGTGATTTAACTGCAGTTGAATGCAGCAGCATTTGGACCTCTGTGGTCCTCACTGGCTCATTTCCAAGTAAATCTAATATTAAATTATAGTTTTATTATCAAATTTATTATTATTCATTATAATTAATCATCAACAAACTATTAATTGTTTATCACCTATCCTGTATTTATGTTATACATAACACTTACGGTACTTACTTACTCGATGTAATAGTTTAATAAAGGTGTATTTTTGGTCTCTGATTAAGGTATTGTTGTTCGTAGATTGGTTTTTGTGTTTGTTGTTATTGTAACCCTTATATTAACTGATTGATAAAGCTGAAATTTGTATACTTTTCTGATTGTATCATGTGATCTCTAAGATGTAAAATCGTCATTTTTGTGTGAAACCGCCATTAAACTTCAACCGACCACTAACCCTGTTTATAGCATTATTAGCTCGTAGATTAATTTGAATTTATCTCCCTCTCGTCTGCAAAAGACTGCAGCTGAGCAGTGATCATTGTCTGTAGGTTAAGAGGAAGCATAATCAGAACTGTTCTGTTGTGTGTGACCCCGTGCGCATGCCAGGGCCTAATGCACCATAGAAGATGTAGATTTTGGCACTATATAGATTGTTTGTGTGTTTGTTTCCCTCATCATTTGCTTCCTTTTGCTTCTTTAACTTGCTTCCTTTTTTTCTTGTTTATGTTTATATTTTCCTTTCTTATTTACTTCTCCTTTATTTTTTCCCTTCAAAATAGCCCCACTGCATTTCCATTTCAGATGTCACAGAAGGCAACTAAACACTGGTTATAATTTGTTTTGGTTTATTTTATGTTGTATTTTTGTGTTCGATGATTGCACTTCGTTGATTTAGTAGTTATTGTTTTGGTTTTGTGTTAGCCTGGGTTTATTATATTATGGTTTTTCCTTCTGGCTTTCATTTTGAAGCATCTTTAATGTTACATATTTAGTGTCAAGTGGGACATTAAACCTTAACTCAGACAATCAAGCAATCCATTATCTGTGACAATTGTACACAATGATACAGATAAATTTTTATGTTGGTGTAGATATTCGTTTTGTTTGTCATTGTTTATTTTTTAAATGTAGCATTTGTGTGTTTTTTTGAGTTGGCTTATGTTATTTTGTCCTATTATTGTTTGTTTTTGTGTGTTTTATTTGTTTTTTTAGTATGAAGACAAGAGATTGGCTAGGAAGTGGAATGACAATTTATGTCGTATGGGACATAAAACCTTAATTCAGTTAATTTATGTTTAATATCTGAGTGTTGTGGTCTCACGGTGTAGCAATGCCATTACACCATTACTATCTCCATTTTAACAGCTGTTAAGGTGAACGTGGATGTTGTTACAAAGTTTGGTTCATTCTGCAGCATCAGTGGATGCTGGCGTCGACTGCCATGAAGGTTGTGGTGAGGAGTCAGTCGGTGCGTGATGAAGTCTCGTGGCGAGTGATCTTTATGGATCGGCATCAGTGCTGTGTGCTTTCATGCTGTTGGTTGGGTGACTGGAAGGGAGTCTTGCGTGTCAAAAACTGAAGGTTCTGTGGCCCAGTCTAGATTACTTCTGAAGAAATGCATGTTGAATGATATCTGACAGTAGTGTAGCTGTGTTTAGTGCTTACAGTGGTCTGTGTGTATTTTGTGCATAGCCTAGATTTTGTGCTTATCTGTGTATTTTGTGCTTTTGTTTTTCTTACTGCATATATGTTGTGTTATTGTCAGCACAGTGGGGTGGATCTAGTGGGATTGAAGCCCAGTCCTTAGGACCTCTCTTTCTTCAGTGCTTTTGACACTGTTGGTTGGGTCTTTTGACCTATAAAACCCGTCCCCGATATGACCTATAATGTGTTTGGTGGGACGTTAAACTTTGCTCCATTCAATTCAATTCAATTGAATACAGTGGTCGGCATGAGGTGAGTGGGCTAGGTTGGTAGCAGGCAACTGAATGAGTGCATATGGTGTGGTAACGGGTGTTCCCTTTCCCAGTGGCATATGGTATCGAGCGGGACTATGCTCATCCCAAGAAAAAGTTAGTGAGTATGACCGCTGAAAATTGTCAAGCTAGTGCATTTTTCATACTAATTTAAGCTTTTATGTGGAGGGCTAAACACTGACATAGGGAGAATAAAAGCCAAGCTGGGAGTTCAGTTCAGTCCCCTTGTATCCCCATCACTTTAACCACTGGTTCTGTCTCTCTTTCTTCTCTTTGCTGTTATCTGTTGTGTCAAATTTCAGTGGGACCATTCTGCAGTCAAGGGACCACGATCAGTCCCAGTTATAGCTGCAAGCACTTATTGGATGAATTGCAAGGGGATTTTAATTAATAACTTATAATTTACACAGTTTATGATTATTGACCAATGTCAGGAAGATTTTCTTGATCTGTGTGATGCATCTGTGACTGACTAGATCATTGCAGTGTTTTCTCAAATATATTGAATTGACTGTATTTCACTATTGTGGGTACTGACAACTTTTTTTTAAAATGTTGTTTTGAAAGCATCATCATGTGGTTAACACAGAGCAAGTGCTGCCAGCTTGGATGTTGCAGCTCATGAGTTAGGGTTCATTTGCATGACACACCATTGTCAGCTCTGGCAGAATAGACTCATGTCACAGTCTTTCTCAAAGAAATTTATGTCAACACTGCCATTGTTATGTCTGGAAAACACAATTGAGCAAGGGCGTCGATCTCACAGGATTATTGGGGGGGACATAAAAGAAGACTGGGGGATGGAAGTCCCCCAGGGGGTCTAGGGGTGGAGCCCCGGTAGGAGGTCTGGAGGATAAAGTCCTCCAGAAGCTGAAGCTTTTTTTGTGAAACTACACATAATATTTGCATTAAAATACAACAAACAACAGTTGTTGCTGTTACTGGATAAACTAAACCTAGCCTAAGCGACATCACTTCTAAATATTGGGGCGACATGTTCCCCTGTTCCATAGTGATCGACGCCCTTGCATTTGAGAACTATTTATGTGGTGCATCAACCCGTTCAATTTCAAAAGCAGGATTTGCTGCCTATATGCTCTATGTTCATGTTAATATTATTACAGGGTGTATATCCATGCTTGAGAAATCTTGAAAATGCTTCAGTTTAGTCTTTAAAATTCAGGCCCTTGAGAATGCTTGAAATAGACATGAGGTTTTTGAAAGTACTTGAAGAATTCTGGTATATTGAAGCTGAAGTCTCGAAAAGTAACACTTGGTAATAGTTATTCCTCACTGCAAGCTTTGTGTGTGTATGACTGGGTGTACTGTTCAACTGTTAGTTTAATTGCTTTTTGGGCCGTGCATCCCAACTTAAATTGATGAGGTCAGTCTGTCAGCTGTTTTTCTTTTCAGCATTTGTGGATACATGTTTGGATACATGTTTTATAGACTTTGCACTGAATCTTGTGATAAAATTTGCATTTCATGCAGATAACTGTGATCTTTGAAAAACACAACCAAGATCCTTGACAGTCCTTTTACAAGAAAAGTCCTTGAATTTTTTGTTTCAACTGGTCTATGAACCCTGTGATTACCAAAACGTTGAATATAGACACTGGTGCTATTCGTATACATTCTGTGTTCACATTGTATTTGCTGATGACTTAGGTCCGGTTTTTCCACAGCAAATTAATCTCCCGTTAATTTAATCCGGCATTAAATCCGGCAGATAATGATCAATTTACTCAGATGTCATTTTTTCACCGGCAGTTCGTCAATTAAATGGACGATTTAATTGACGAACTGCCGGTGGAAAAACCACATCTGAGTAAATTGATCATTATCTGCCGGATTAAATTAACGGGAGATTAATTTGCTGTGGAAAAACCGGACCTTAGATATTGTAGCTTACAACCAATGCATGCTGATTTGGGAATATTTGTCATCTGTAGGCTTGTACTTGCCATCTTGTATGTATTTGTTAAATTTAAAATGCTTAGCTTGCATTTATTCCAACCATATTTTGCTCACTGATAAAGATCAGCAAGTACATGTGATAACTGGACATTGGAGTGAAATCTGTTATCTACAAATGCCTTGTTTTTCTGCATGTGTCTTGCTTACTGTGCAAGTCTCATGGTGGTTCAGTTTCCTGGAGGATATTCCTATCGTTTAAGCATTTTTGGTTGAAGAAGTTTGTCAGATTTTTTTGCATGACATCAACAATTAAGTGTTCAATCTTAATTTTTGTAACCAACAGGGCATGCCCTTGCATGATTGCACATCCTTTAAGTCACAGTATGCCATAATCTGTCTGATAGGGGTCTGATCTCTAGGCTCACCCATTTTCTGTGAAACTCCAGTACGCTAGATGGATTTGAACCGGTTTTGTAACTGGTTCAGTGGTTTATCTCATGTATCTAATTAGCTCTGACAGTTTTTCAGCAGTCATTTGAGGCTGTTACTGGAAAGAGGTCACCACTGACACAAGATTGGCGTTAATGTGTAGCATGTCTGTGTGTGGCAGCTGCTGTGATTGGTGAACAGGTCGTGTGGCAGAACCAATGTTATGACCATTGTCTGCATGTTGTTGCTCTGCCATTAGGCCCTATGTGCGTCAAATTGTGTGTGATTGGTACATACAATACTCATAATTAAATGCCTTAGTAAATCAGTTGTGTGTATGTGCTCTTTATTCAGTAGAAGTATGTAAATTTTGGCTTCAGCCTTGGTCTTGTAACACTGGCTTTAGTCTCTGCCACGACCTTCTGGTTTCAACCTTGAACACAAAACGTTGGTTTCACCTGACCCTTAGGCCAAAGTTTAGGCCTTGGAAATTTCTACCTCGGCTTGACCTGGATCGAACTTCTGATCCCATGCTAATGAGGAAACTTATCGCCTTAGCCTTTGAGTCAAAATGTTAATCACGAGGCCAATATTGAGGCCAAAACTGTGCCCTGAAGGCCTAGGACGAGGCCCAGGCCAAAATTTTGGCAAAAGTTTTGTCCTTACGGCCAAACTTTGGCCTTGTGGCCAAGTTTGGTACCAGAAATTTGGCCACAAGGCTGAAGCCAAAGCCAAAGTTTTGACCTCGAAGTCTACTAATTGAGGCTGAGATAAGAAGTTTCAGGCAGAAGACAGTGGCCAATGTTACGAGGCTGAGGTCCAGGTTGATGTCCAAATTATGGACGTGAGACCAAAATTTTGGCCTCGAGGCCAGTCTGGCCTCCAGGACTTCGTAGCTCTGCATTTATTCACTATAATATCAACGTCGTAGACTCACGTACAGAAGCACAAAACCATAGAATATGTAGACTGGTATCACAGTTGAAAACTCGTGGATCATTAAGACCTCAGCAATTATTGTTTCCATGCAAGAATCTGTCAAGGAGAGAAAGAATCCAAATTTAGGTGAAGATCCTGAAAACTAAAGACAAAGTATGACAAATTCATGAAATTTCATGAAAAATTGCTAACGGTTAATTTTTATGCTAAAAATAGACGTATGGACTTTGAAAATAACTCCACCCCGTATGATTAGATTTAAATGTGTCGATGCTGACGTGGATAATAAACAAGTAGCCTAAATGAAATAAATTCATGCAGCAGGCAGGCTGTCAGTGAGCTGTCGCCCAGCTGCCCACGTCATACTGCTGTCTTGATTAAACAAAGCAAATACATTCAGTCTTAAATTACTGTAACATGAGACGGCTGTGTGCAGACTGGACGGACACCGATGCATTACGCTTACCGCTATGGACGAGTAACAATTCTGGCATCGATGGCCAGAATAGCATAGCCTACGTATAGCTTCGTTGATAAACACCGGCAAAGAAAGTTTACTCCAGATTAATTCAGTCCGCCAAAACAACTCGACCATTTTTACCCGCGCGACGGCGAGTATGGTATTAGTTGTGGGCTTGTGTTTGTGTGTCTGTCTGTGTGCCCGTCTGTCACAAGCCGATTTGTAGCGAAACAGCTGCATGATCGGTCTGGGTTTTTGGATGCATGTATTCAAGAAAAAGTGGATCTGCAAAAATAAGGGTACTTCCCTCTGGAACTTTGTCTCAAACTCTGTTAACAGTCGACCGACGACTGTGGCTAGTTTATCACATTAACCGCTCCACCTTCGTGCACAGCGCGATGGGTGTGAGGGCACGTCCACCGTTATCAAGTGTTGTCAACAATAAACCAACGACCGTCGGTTGTTTATCGCACTTGGCGTCATGCAGCTCTATATAGGCCTACAACGTAATGAGCATGATGCAGCGCGTCGCGCGGGTCCCTCTGCGGCAGCTAAGACTTGTCTCTGGTTATAATGTTAACGCTATCAGTAAAAGAACGACCGTATAGGCCTGGTTGTAACAGCCTAGACACAGCTATGATGCAAATCGATCGGCCGCATATTTGCCCGTTCATCTGGATTCTGATGAAAGAGCGTGATAGGCGCGCCAGACGTCCGTATAAATAGGCTATCTGTTCTGTCGACTTATTGTGACGGGTTGACGTATATCCAACATTTGTATAGGCTCAATAGGCCTGCATACCACGACCCGTCACAGCTGTAGACCTTAGTAGCCTATATACAGCGTGGCGGCGAGAGACGCGTATGGCTTGGCCCAACACCGGTCTGCGTGGTCTATCAAGTGACTTGAATCGCGTGTTGGTGCTCGCGCAAGCACTCAACCATGTCCACAGTGCTGCGCGTGCGTGTGTCTGTAGCATTCACTGCCGTCTGAACGCACCAACACGTTCAGTTCACATCAGCTGACAACCACTGCGAACGACGCCGCAGATCTGACTGCTGTCTACAAACAGATAGGCCTACGCTGTTCGACGTCAACGCGATGCGAAGTTCGACTGTTGGACTTAGTACTCGCAGCCTAGCAGTCAGTCGGCCTTGCAGCCGACGACGCTGACGTGAGAGACAGAAACAGACAGACAGAGACAGAGAGAGAGAATGCTGAGGCGACTGTCGCTGACGCTGCTGCCTGATCATCAGAAGGACGTACGACCGGCGGTGGTCGCGCTTTTCGGCTTCCTCCAGCATGTGGAGGTACGCCTTGAGCTGCTTGTCGTCAGGCCAGGCGGTGCCGTAGATC
>Ga0209782_1000592_pt1 | contig 16472 bp, 15 predicted proteins | sample WorMetmaBAHAMAS1_FD_187390 | JGI IMG/M metagenome (GOLD analysis project Ga0209782, IMG submission 187390) | Marine gutless worms symbiont microbial communities from Max Planck institute for Marine Microbiology, Germany - Inanidrilus... | ecosystem: Host-associated > Annelida > Digestive system...
TCTAAATACATGAGCTGTTATCAGCAATGGCTTATGGACAGTAAAATATTCCAGTTTTTAACTGGGAGTGCTGGCTAAGTAAGTAAGTAAGTATGTAATCAACATATATAACGCCAAAGTCAAAAAAGAATAATTTTTGTGGTTTGTTGATATGTGGATAAAGAATCAGGCACATAGCTAACACAGCTAACCATTATCTTAGCCATGAAGTGATTGGATGTAATATGTTTTCATCATGTACTTCTTATGTTCCATAATTGTGTTTTTGCCAGTTAGCGATCATTTCTTTGTACGTTTGTTTCAGCTGTACACCGGACCAAACCGTCCACTGCGTCAAGTGGACAAGTGGAACGCGTGGTTCTTCGAGGATCTGAATGCCTTGGTGAGTATTGTGGCAGTCACGCAGTGAATTGTATCATCTCCTTTGGCTGTTGATGGCCACACATTACTTCTCTTGACGATGGATGAGCAATACTAAACACGGCCTCACACGTAGAGTATTTTTAAGCGTGATAGTAGCGGGTGACTGTTACTGCTAGCCTGCAGGCTTCAGTTGACCTACGCTAGTGCTCATTTGCAGTTGTGTTGCTGTGTTTGTGGAAATGTCGGCACATTTCAGCTTTAGTGATGCACAGGTGGTGACATTTATGTGTGTATCTGGCAGCCAAGAATCTGGTCGGGACTGCACAAGAACAAAGACAGCGTGGCCAGTCTGTGGCTCGGTCTTCTGCGGTTCTACACGCAAGAGTTTCTGTTCAACGAGCGCGTCATTTGTATCCGACGTTTAGCACCGCTGACCAAGTTTGAGAAGTTGTGGAACGGGTGTGGCATTGCTATTGAAGATCCGTTTGATCTCAGCCATAATCTTGGCTCTGGACTTTCGCTGAAAAGTGGGTGCATATTTGCTTTTAGTTTCAGGACTACCAGACAGAATGTTTGCTGTAATGCCTGTCAGTATTAGAGTAGTCATCTTAGAAGCTTAGTTACATGCCTTATGTTCTTTGTTTATCTTGTTAGTACACTTTACTTTTTTGTTATGCATTATATATAGTAAAACTTTGTTATAACACATTTGTTATAGCAGATACTTGTGACCTATACAGACTTTTTTCTGGTCTGGTCCGAGCTTCCATTAATTTCAGTGGTTAAAACAACAGAATTGAGAATAGGTCCGCTCCGTTTCAAGACCAGTAGTAATAAGTGCAGGGCCTAATGCACCCTAGACACATCGTAGATTTTGGCACTATATTGATTATTTGTGTCTTTGTTTCCCTTATCAGTGGAGCTTTATTGTTATTCAAGTTTCATTTATTACTTTCTTGCTGTTTACGTGCAGTGTCGGTGTACATTCAGAAGGTATTTCGCAATGCCCGCTGGCTGTTTAATACTCCAGTGATAGATATTCCTCGTGGATACCGGATGGTCCAGGTATGTCGCTGTTAGCATTATCTCCTCAGACCTTCATGATACTTTACAACAGCTGTTAAGTGGTTAGCTTTGTTGTAGTATCGAATGATTCTGTAGTCGTTAATGTTGTATGTTGACACAGGACTTCTACTTCTCATTTGACTTGTTGACTGACGGCCTGTCTCAGCCAAACGACAGAGGCTGTCGACGCTGCGGCAAGATTGGCCATTTTGTGTCCAAGTGCCCACTGCTTCCTCCTAAAGGGTTGGTGATTACACAAGTTTAGAGATTACAAAAGAGTTTTATGACTGTGATTTTCAGCTTGCTGTGTCTCACGGAGCATCGTTAACGAGTATCATATTTGATCCTTATCTAATGGGGTTGCACTCTACGTTAACAATGAAATTCCCCGACTTTTCATGACCATATCTGGCATTTTATCCTGACTGTTTCTAACGACATTCAGAATTATTCTGTGATATATTTTACATGCAACAACTGTGTCAGTGTTTGAAAAGCACTGTCAGTTATGTTCAGTCCTTGAAATCACATTTCCAAACAGGCAGCAATTGTATTTTGGTTGAGAAATGTAACAATCAAAATGTAACTTCTGAAAATCATGGATTAGATGTAAAAAATTTCCCTGATCACCAGCATAATTCTCTAACTTTTCCTGACTTTCCAGGTCAGTAGGAACCCTGTATAAACACCATACAACTGTATGCATGTTTGGTTTTGTCAGTACCTGTTTATAACCAGCTAACACTGCATATACCTAGTGACTATTTTGAATTATAGGTGCAATATAAAAAAACTTAACTATCTGTATAATAGACAGATATTTGCCAACTTAGTCACAGTCAAACTATATAGTTAAATTGTGTAATGTTTCCGCTTAAAAAGCCGAGTACTATTTGTTTTCATTCAGTGATTTGACCCTGCGAAGTGGGTGTAGGAAAGCATATGGCTTTGAAAAGCCAGCACCTTTTGTCTCCGTGGGTTTCTTCCAGAACATTTGGAGGAGGAAAACTACAGGGAACCAGCCCACTCAGGATAGAGGAGGAAGAACTGAATACCTTTTGTAACTCTGGAATACAAAAATGGTTGACTTTTTATTATTAATTTAGAAGATTACACAACCAATGATGATGCAGTTCGGTAGTTACTGTTTGTGAGAGTAAGTTTGGTGCAAGGTGATAAGATATGTTATTAGCGTCGGTTACACTGATAAATTGTTTGAATCAGCCGAAACAGAGAGAATGAAAAGGCAAAGACAGATGCTGACAAGGACGCCAATGAAGACAAAGAAAGCAGAGTTGTCATGACGACTGAGAGCTCGGGTACAGTCTTCATTTAATCACTTCACCATATATATATACCAGTACACGGTTTAATTATTTCAGTTTTCTCAACAGTGTGTGTATTATAAATTAGGTTATTATTGTAGCTATTATTAAGTCTGTTGTTATACCACAGTCATCGTCTTACCAAAATTATCGTGGTTGTTAGTTTTTATGATAATAGGAAAAGCCATCACCTATTGTTAAACTGACCACTTTAGCCTGTGATATATTTGTTAATATTTATCAGTAATTCACAATTTAAGTAGAATTATTTAAGTTAACTGTAAATTTAGTTAAAACGGAAATTATTTCAACAGCGATAGCTTAAATAAAACTGAAATGATGCCTATAACTAAATAATTAATATATTTATTTTCAGGCCTTAGTGGAAATATAAATTTGATATCTTTTCCACATGCAGTGTGAAAATTAAGTAGTACTAAACAAGAATGTACAATCGAGTTACCTGTACCTACCTGTACCTGATGGACAGCAGTCGTTCAGAATGATTGCATCAAACAGCAGTTTATTTTTCATGCACTGAATCGCTAAAAACAATTAAGATACCAGTTTCTGTTTATATAATAGCAATAATCAATAAATAATAATGTAATTGTGAGTATAATGGTCATAATATAAAAATTGTCATCTGAGAAGCTAACTGGTAGCCATTTGTTCTTTACAAATTTTTCTAATGTTTTATACGGAATTTATACAGTTATGTGATGTACAGGTGAATCTGTCTCAAGGCAAGTGCATTCGCGTGAAGTAAATCCGTCCAGTTCCAGCAAAATGGAGTCACATTCGCGACACACACCACCAAACTCTTCCAGTGCACATGCTACCAGTGGTACAGGCCGCATATTCCACAATTCATCGTCTGCTGCACAGAGGCCGTCTTCTGCAGTGACACAGGTACTGCCTGTACATTTGGTGAACACCACCGGCGCCGTTAGTGCTCAAGTTCCGTCGTTATTTCGTTGTCTGTATCCAGTTGCTGTTGGTTCCCAACCTGTCGTGCATCGTCCGTGGCTGGCAGCTTCGGCTGCTGGCACGCAGGTTAGTTCACTGTCCAACGAACTGCCAGTCAGTACTTATCCGTATAATTTTGGTCTTTAAAAGTACAAATTTGGTTAAGTCGTTTGAAATTTGACAACGGAGCTACAGCTGTCATCTATCAAAGTCCAGATTTCACCCGATGTGAACATACTGTACATACAAGCATACTGTTTGTGAAACCAATCATTACTGACTGGTTTTGTTATTGTAACGTGTGTGTGTGTGTGTGTGTGTGTTTTTGTTATTTTCCGTCATTGTTTAACTGCTCTTCCTTCATGAGTTGTAATCCAGGTTGTGTGTGATAATGTTTGGAAAATAATAGGAACAGGTTTTTGCCGGCTGCCCTGCCATGTACAATGACAGTGTTAATGCACTGATTGCATATAATGTGTAAATAATGCATTTGTCTGTTAAGTGTGTCATGTTTTATAGTTTAGTTAGTACTTTATTTGTTAACTTCCTATTGGGTGATTTTGATTCATCTTTTAAATGTTTTTTTTAAATTTCAGGTTATCCTTTAGAATAATGCTGTTGGTTGTTTTGCATGTTTGGCTCCTGTACTAATATTGTATTTGGTTTCTTTGCTTTACTAATTTAGGTTAGCTGTTTGAATGTTGAATGTGTATTGTTTATAGTTTATTTGCAGATGATTACCGTACTCCTGCGTAATCCTAGTTACTGTACACGAATTTATATTACGAGATATACACCGTGTCCGGAAAAAAAATCTGTGCCACTTTATTTTTGGCTCTGACTTTGTGAAATGATGGTTCATTCTCAGAATTCTTTTACTATCAGATTCAGCAAAAAATTTATGATAAAGTGGTGCTGCAGATCCCACCACACCTCCTTGTGAAATGTTTGTGCACAAAAATGCTGATACTCCAATACTGAATGAAGTGATCTGCCACGCAGTACTTAGCTATTCAAACCAGTTGCTGACAAACTTTTATGCAGTGATGTTGGTATCATTTTGTTCAGCAATGAATAAACATTAAAAAAAACTACACAACCATCTACTACAACCAAGAAGTAAGACACGATGATAAAATGCGCATGTTCAACATTCAGTTGGTGAGTTAGGCCTACAAGTGGTTGATGATACTTGTTGGTCATGCAGTCAAGACCACTGATGCCTGTTGTCCTAACATGATGCCCCTTCAACAGCTCTTGTCCACCATACGTTAGATTTCAAGAATTCTAGCAAGTTCTTCATACAGTCCTCATTCAGGCGTATGAATCTAGTCAATGTCAATGTCAATCAAAGTTTATTAGTGTCGCTAAAATAGCAGAACTATTTACAAAGTCCACAAAGGCATAGTAGAGTCACAGTACAAAATCAGGAAAAAAATGATTAACGAAAAAGAAATGTTTTTAGGCGTTGACAGAAAACAGGTAGTGATGGAGATGATTGAATGTCAGTCCTGTGGAAGTATGGCTTTTAAACTAAAGACATTTCTGCTGCAAGTGTGCATTGTCACTGTGCAGACGAATGCTTGGTGATAGATTCATGTTACTGTTAACTGAGTATGCTGCTGGCATATTGTTCTTTATTTCATTGCCAACAATGCACTCATCAGTGTCAATTTCAGCGAGGTTTGCTTAGTAGCAGCTGACAGTTCAGCAACGTGTGCAGGCACTCAGTGCAGGAGTGATTGTTGATTTTGTAGGGTCAGCCTATGTTTGTGAAGTGTTCAGCTGCGGCCAGTCCACCGTCGTTGTTGAATACAGCACAGTTATCAAGTTCGTCTCAGTCTCGTACAGAAAGTTCTGGTCAGTTAAAGTCCAGATATGTGACGAGTAATGCAGATGCACGGGCATCGGTGCCGGTAGCACAAGCATCATATCAAATGCCGGCTTGCTCACCACGTGTGCCTCAAGGACTGTTTCAGCAGCCGCCCATGCTCAACCCAGTGTTTATTGATAGCCGACCACCGGTTGTCAGTCCACCTCCAGCTGTAGTTGCAGTGCCGATGATTGCGCCGGCTGTGTTCCCGCAGCAATATATTAATTAAACTGACTGTAGTCCCACATGGTGTTAATGTTTCGCAAGTGGTCACACAGCCTATCAGCACAAATTTGGCAGAAAGTACTTCTCCAGGCCTGGATAACGATGTAGAGTTCTGCCGCAAACTGCAGGAGCAGCGGATTTAGTTTCAAACTATTTAATTTAATTTAGTTTAATTGCATTTTACTTTGGGCTGCTATCATAAAGAAAGCTTTCTGCGGGACTGTGATCATTAATTAGTTAGTGGATCAGTTCCGTCTTGCAAAAACGTCTTTCTATACTGTTTGTTATACACGTTATATGCTGTAGCCTGCTGTAAGGAATGTGTAATGATTGATTAATCTTGCAAGCAGTTAAAAGTGAACGTAGATATGTTATGTTCAGCTGATGAGATGAACACTTGAGATATAATGAATAATATTATGTTAAAATTGTAGCCCTATTTTAATGCTAATGCCAGGACATGCATTTTATTTGTTAAGTTGTCAGACTTTTAAAACGTCTTGTGACATAAAATAAGCCGATGATAGACAGTTAGCAGTATCATCTGCAAACTGCAAGAGCAGTGTATGCAAGTGATTGTCTGGTAGTTTTTTTTTCAACTATATTTCTATACTCATTGCTACTGGAAAGCATGCTATGCATGCATGTAGTTTAGGCATTATGTAACAATGAATACTGTGACTGACAAATGAATAAGTTTTAGCACATTACAATTTTATTCTCTTAGTAATGCAAAGTGGGTTAGTGTTTATTCTGTTTTAATTGTAAGTTGTTGGTTTTTGACATATGTTTATGTACTGTTAAATTGTTAATGGATATTGCTGTTGAACACTGTTAAACATATGACATTGTATGCTGACTGACTGATATCTCTGTAAAACAGCAGTAACAGCTGAAATGGAAAGATGGATATGAAAATGCCATCACATTTAATCTTAGACAATTCCTTATTCCACTTCTTCCCACAATTACTGTGAAATCTTTTTGCATCCACTACCTAACCGAATGCCACAACCACCGCCACAGGCTTTCTTAGTGACCCAGGTTAGCCGATCTCTTTCAATTTTTTTAGTGTTCTGCAAGAGAATCTTTAGGGCACATAGAGCACTTTTTCTGGACCGGATGCCACCAAACCAACACTGCCAAAGTATTAAAATAAAGGGCCATTACACATTCATGGATAGTTTATGTATAGTTTACATATAGATTGATTGATTGAGTTTATTGTCCCACTCGACACTAAATAGGTCATTTCAGGGATGCTCTTCCCAGCCAAGCTCTTGTCTAGTACTAAGAAAAACAACCAAAGCTAACTGAATCTACAACCACTAAATCAACAAAAGACAAATCATCAAACACAAAAATAAATTAAAAATAAAACAACTTTATTAAAAAAATTAATGAGGTTTAGTCGCCTCTTCTGACATCTGGCCTGAGAGTGGGTCTATTCTCAAAGTAAGTGAGGAAAATATAAGTAAGAGAAAAAGGAAGCAAGTCACAAGAAGCAAAAAGAAGTAAGTGATAAGGTAAACAAACACACACACTATGTACAGGGTGGCCCAAAAATTTGGCACAATTATTTTGTATGCCTTAACTTTATGAAATATTAACTGATTTAGTAAATTATTTCACTGTCAGAATCAAGAAAATTTGTAATAACACTATCACTAAAATCTCACCACACCTCTAGTGTGTTGCAAATTTCAAGTGTCTTAAAAGCAAACTGATAATTGGATGACTTCTGTAACAACACATTTTAAGAAATTATTAGGAAACGTGTTTAGTGTCTCAGTTTTAGGTGGCGATGCCTCATGCCTTCTCAAAAATTGTTTTTTTTATTGGTATACCTTGTAGTGTAGCAACACACTTCAGTTGTAGTTGTAGTCATAGTATTATTGCAAATTTCGTCCGGATTGTGATAATGAAACAGTTAAGGCGTAAGATAAATATTGCGCCAATTTGTGGAGGCCACCCTGTATATAGCACCAAAATCTACTAGATATCTATAGCGCATTAGGCTCATTTTTTAGTAAATGCAATATTAAATTATATTCTTATTAACAATTTTACTGTTATTCATTAACAAACTATTAGTTGGTTATTATTTCTACTATACTTACTTAATTCTTTACATACTTACACGGTGTGGTCTATTAAAGGTATAATTTTGATTTATAATTAACTAATTAAGTTTTCTATTATCATTCAGACATACTGGCACTAAAATGTGCCTTCAAAAGGTACATGTTTTGGTTAAAGTCACCTCACTACCTCTGGAAAAGTCAGGATGTTAGTTAGGATACGTAAAATATGTAAGATCACACAAATTATGCTTTAATGAGTTTACACGTACTGGCACACCGGCAAACACACGCAGCGATTTACAAGACGAGTCAGAATACAGCCAGGAGTGTGGAATGACTCCCAGAAATACTACACAGTAGTACAGTTTGGCCGTCAAACGATACCGTCGCCACTCCTGCACACTTTCAACGTCGATGAAATAGAATCAATCACAGACAACCACAACATGGCAACAGCACCATCACTGTACACAAACACGACCGTCCAATGTCAATTCACACCACTGCTAACAGAACACTGTCACAGCAAGGATACTTAAAACCCGTACTCTAATCAGTCGTTGCAAGTGTTCATGTGCCTTTATACTTGTCTGTAAAAATTTTGGGACATGCAGTGAAGTATAATACAACAACAGCAGTTTACCAGTCATTACAGCAGGAATTAGTAACTCAACTTGTCAAATCCGACATGCTGTATGTAGTAAACATTAACAACAATTTGTATATTGTTCATAACCAGCTTTCGCACAGCAAAGGAATGGAGCAATGTAACAAAACTTCTAACATGATATTTACATCAATATGGTACTTAAATTGTTTGAAAGAAGAGTGGAAGCACCAGAAAACATTCCTCCAAATCAGAAGACACCTAACATATTTTAATTTCATTATCTTATGATCTATTAACAACAGCACCACACAGAACTGTTACCGTTGAATGGCATGTTGCTATTCAAAGGAGTTACGCATCACTCACCTCATCTGAACTGAGTGCACTGTGATTGGTTGCAGCCACGACAAACTAGGCTGCTTTGCAGTGGACACTTTTCATCTTAACTGAATGTGCTATGATTGGTCACAGTCACGGTGAACGGGGTTGTGCACTGGTAAGCAACAATGAGGTCACTTGAGATGAGTGATATGAACACTCCGTAAGGCATTCGTCTAATTCAGGATTTATTTTTGAAAGTACTGATCGTTCAACTCAGAATACAAACTCCACTTAACATGGCAGCATAATCTTCAGGAGTCTTACAATCACGGGAAGAGAACAGTCTGCTAGATCATGCATTACATTAATGCGACAGGCTTCAAGCAGCTGATGTACTGTCAAATCTACGAGGTTCTCACTTGGGCATGAAAGCACGACAAACCTGACAGCAACCAACTTAGAGATCATGGTACCAACTTATAGTTCACACATACATGCTAGCTGAAAATATCTGACAATGCAGACAATCGTAGCAAATACTTCATACGCAGGGACTATACTTCATTCATAAGGTCAATTTTATATCCGGATGCACAGTAAACACCTCTTAACTAGAGGATGCACTGAGACATTACTGCAGCCTGAAAGAAATGACTACTTTGGGAGAAATTACTGATTAATTATTAATTTACTTATAAATACGTACTTACTTATACAGTCTAACTAGATGTGGTTCACCAAACAGCCTTCACGGGTGGTCTAGTGTTGCCAATATGTTACAAGTCTCAGTATTTTAAGTTTTTTTTAAAGTTTTTGACTGAGAAAATGCCACCAGTTGCACACAACCACACCACTAAGCACTGCATGACTACAATCTGTGTAACAAAAACTACTGTAGCTTCACACATATACACATAGGCATAAACTTCTATAAGGCTGCTAGCATATTTAAGTATTTACATGAGAACAAAACTTGGCAAATTTGTGCTGCAAGAAAAAATATGATTTCCGCTTCAGGGGGCTTTGCCTCCCCCCTGACCAGGGCTCTGCCCCAGACCCTCGCTATATGCTCATGCTCGCCATGAGCCAACACACTTATATGACGAAGTTTATGCCTATGCATATACATTCTGCCTTTCCCACCATTCAAAAAGATCAGTCTTAATAACTTGAGTGACTGGACAATCACAAAATAAGACAAAACACACGATCACATGTTGTGCACACATTTCAGTGAAGTTACCGGTAACACATTATGGAAAACTGCAACACGGTTGTACATCTCGTCAGTATTTGGTAGGTGCGGTGCATTCATAAGCACGGTCACCTCGTGTGTGTCGTCGTGCCTTTGGTCGGGAGACAAAGTACGTGTTGCGATAGAGCCAGCAGCATAGTTCTGAAATATAAATCCAGCAAATTTGCTTCATGATACAACGAGCACAAGCACATATGTTAGCAACCCTGCAGCGTGAGGAAGAACCGTCTGTCATTACCATTCAGCTCATCACAAACATGGCAGCTGCCGTGTCCCAGATACAGAGTAACTGTACTGGACACGCAACAGGCATTTCATATCACTGGTAATGTGTGGTGGTCATACACACCAACGAAATTGGCGACTGCTATAACCGGCAACATGATCGGCGGCTAGCCTAAGTGTCCTTCGTTGAATGGTTTCACCGCTAGTCTCGACTCTGAAACAGATAGAGGTTATTGGTGGCGGCAAGCGCGAGGATGTTCTCTGACGGATGCCAGGCTGTATGAAGAATCTTCTTGTTAAAGTCGAGGCAGTCAACGCTGATTTCGTCCTTGCGACGTTTGCCAGCTGTGCAGACACGCCGCGGCCGCAGCGGCTGCAGCGTTGGCTTGGAAGCATTACTCCCTACACCTGACGACATCGGGACAGGAACGTCGGCACGAGAAGCTTCCAAGATGACGTCGTGCTGCAACTCTCGGTCAAACATGCGGAAGAAGTTGTTGTAAGAACCAGTCATAACATGCCTACAAACATCCAATCCACGATTTGACAATTTAACACAGCTGCAATTATGCAAGCCTTTGTTAACTGAGAACTTATATCAATTTTTTCTAGTAAAACATGTCATCAACAACAACAACATCTATTTAACAGCCTCCTTTCCAGGACAACCTGAGTAAGCCGGCACCAGAAAGGCGGAACCATTCGTGATTTTAATGAAGCAAGAGATGATGGGGTGGCAAGTGGCATCAGCTGGACTGTATGCAAATCATCTGCACTACGCTCCAGACCAGTGACCACACCAGCACCCTATCACTCAGTTTTTACGGGCTGGATACTCTTTTTGCCGCCCAACCAACCGTGTCAAAGCACTGATGGCAAATACTAAAACATTTTAATTGCTCAGTTAATCATTAAGTGCCACTACAATCAATCAAAACAGGATCGATACAATTAATTACAAAATAACTAAACAGAATAAAATCAATCACATAACATTACTATCACTGTGTCATCATCTACACTGTTTAACTGAAAAACATGGGCCAGACAAGTTAAATACTGGTAAATTATTTAATTCGACTCATTCATAATGATAGACTAGGTAGCATGGTTGCAGACAGTCTACCTGTCATTTCCACTCCAAGCACATTCAAACTTGTCAAAAATGCAGTCATTTTCGTAGAGTGCACAGAGCTTGCTGCGTAGATGCTCATGCACTGGGTAAGTCTCAACCGGCTTCGTATCCATGTTCAGGTCCCAGACTTTGAGTGACAGGTAATCGCGCGTCAGCAGGTAGCGGCCATTGTGACTAAACTGTACATCTGATATACTAGATATTATTTCTGAGAAGAAGCTCCGATTAGCCGGGTCCTCAGGTTCCTCCAATACTGCATTTGCACAAAACATAAACGGGAATTTAAAACAGAGCTCAAAACTTATTTTTAACAATAGTGATAAAAAATAAGCCCTGGAGTTGACAATTTCTAGACTACGATCCAAAAACAGCCTCATAACTTTTGGCATTATAACACTGCCAGCTTACATTACAGCAAATTGTATTACGACTGTGTAAAATCTCTGCAACAGTAACACTAACATGCTGTGCATATTGCTTTGTCATACTTGCACCAGTTTTACGAAAAAAGTTTTATTTGGGCATCTGAAAAAAATGACGCCAACAACTGAAAAGTAACATGAAGTGTTATTATCATACTATATCCAGCATATCTGTATGTAATTAGCTCGTGCACCATACACATCAAAACAGGTGAATTGGTGATTTGATTAACTTGTTAGTGTGATGTCACATGTGGCGACTTTGTCACGCAATGAATTCAATATTAATTACCCATATTGAATCCACGTATGTAATTTCTTTTTACAACAATTTCATCACAGTATAAAAAGCTGGTCTCTGACAGAAAATTAATTTAAAATGCAGTACGCAACGATGCAAATTGAACGTTTCGGTCCAGCACTTCCGATATCTTTGGTGGTTACATAGATATTCGATACTACGTAATAATTATGTAATAAGTGACGTAAGTTATGTTAATTGTTATGGATCGTAGTGTCAATTATTGTCTTTTCTTTGGCAGAATTGCTAATCGAGAAGCCATATTTGTTTGGTTTTTTTGCAATAATATCGTTGTCAGAATTGCTGGAAGTCATGTTTGTTTGGTTTTTATGCAACTTCATTGTAGCATGCTGCAACTTTGTCCGGCCACAAGGTTGCGCAACAAAATCGCAGGTGTGACATCACACTTACAGCAACCAGTATAGCAGTTGCAACAAACCTCACTGCTGTGGGAACTCACATGCACATGTTGCATCCCGAAGGGATGAAAGGATGCAAGGCTGAGTTGACCTAGTTGGCTTGGTTACATACCAAAGTGGTATAGCCGCCAAAGCCGTCTTTGGCGGTCACCCATCCCAGTATTAACTGGGCTCAATAAACGATGCTACCACTATGCCACGCGACCGACCAACTCACCACACAAGTACAGTAACATGTCAGTAAACAATGCAAACAATAAAAGTTGCTGACTCACACTTGCTGTGCTTATCACAAATTGCTTGTGTTCGCATGTCACACAGTCGAATCGTGCCTTTGCTACTGCTGTACACAAACAAGTGACATGCTGTCGGATGAAATTCTGCCGCGGTTATTACTTCCGTCAACTCCTCCATGTTTGCCGGCTTTATATCTACAATGTCTGTACACATGGACGGTCAAGGAAATATGCAGCAAAAAACTTCCTTATCTGAAATCCAGGTGCAGGTGTCATTAATTTGAAGCAACAGCTGTCCAAGTGGAATATAATAGGCCTGCCGATGGCTCACATTATTGGGATTTATTCTGCCAAACATAGGTAGGCCTAAATATGCAGCTATTTTATAGTGATCACATAAACACAACTTGTTTATGTGATCTCGACTAATCCAATGCACTACTCAATCCAATGACTGAGGTTTTATGTCCCACTTTACACAAAAAAAGTTTGATATTGATAACTCAGGTTGTTTTTCTTTTACAGCATGGACATACACACATACACAAAGTCACAGATGCCACTAATCACCCTACGGACTGCAATCTCGGCGACAGTCAAAGGATACTGAAACTTTGGTCATTATTCTCCATATGCCACAAGTTGATACGGAGGTCATCAGCAGACAGGTACGTTGCCCCGTCGCTGTTCACTGAAATAGAATTGATGTGGTACGTGTGAGCATTGGCAAACACACGGCGAGGACTTGCTTCGACCATCAGTTCCATCGGCTTAAATATGGGAACACGGAGTGACGTTATTGATGACGGATCGACCGGTGAACCCATCTCATCGCGCAGATTGAAGCCGTCGGTCCGCTTCCGTCGCTCGGAGACTTTCCACAGTTTCACCGTTTTATCTAGAGTACCAGCAAAAAAACATCGGTACACCAACGGACACAGTGAGATAACTAATGGACAAATGTAATCAGTCACTTTAGGAGCTACTATAGATCAGCAAAAGCAGCTCCGAGTTGTTATTGCCATCGTTCGACCGAGTGACAGTAAAGGCTGGATTTACAACAGTACTGAGTGAATTATTTAACAAACATTTACTGGTACTGGTGGTGTTCAGAGTTAGAACAGATCTTGGTACTGATTCCGGACTGCGTCTGGTCCACTGTAGATCAAACTGGTGCCGGTCTATTTTTGTCTATCAGCACTGATCCAACAGTACCAGTAATTAGTGTTTGACACTGGCTCATCGGTATCAACGTTGGCGGTTGCTGTACATGCTGAATTTGATCAATATCTAGATGAACTAGTGCTGATGTTATCAGTCAAACTACAGGGCTGCCAACCCTGTGAAGCCAAAAATAGGGAGATTCTGTAGTCCAGAAATAAGGAGAAATAGTAAACATTTTCACTTTCAGAACAGAATGAGGAGAACCCAAGTGGAAACTGGCTGACCCAGATTCACCTGCCACCGAACAGAAGTACAGTATTTGCCTGACATCTAACACTATTCAGAGATTAACAAACGATCACTACAAATCATCAATAAACACAAATTACCATTTGTTGAAAGCAAAAAATGTGCCGAGTTGCACTGCTTCAGCCATCTGATTTTGTTTATCTTCTCCTCAATCTCCAAACTCTTCAAGTAATCAAACTCAGGCTCATGGCTCTGGAATGTACTGTAAACATTATAATCAGCTGAACGATATCCATTCACCGACTCGCGGCCCTGTAGTCAACATAGACAATCTTGCATCAGAAAAGTGTGCTATGAAGTGATTTGAATCAATGAAGCACTTTATAAAAAAACAGTACAAAATTTTCAGACAACTGATAAACAGAATCAAAATTCAATATCTTAATTGAGTTATAAAGTCAACAGTTCAGAACTGTGAAATTAAATTAAAAAGAAAATAAGTACTAGTCAACTGTCACAAAATCTACACTGCTGGTTTCAGAAGCTTTCCATAATCAATTCCTGCCACCATATGGCAACTGATTACCGATGTGCGAAAGAAGAGCAATCAAATACGATTCAGTGGCATGCAGTGTATGTTATCAATGCTATTAGTAAAACACTTTACGTATTGGTTAATCAGTTGCAAATCTATATGCCTTTGTAAGACACTAACATTTACTTTATATACCAATAAAATCAATAATTTTAATCAAAATAAATTCAGTAGAAGCAAGGTTGTCACTGCAGTGTGACACAGCAAAAACATAACTCACTACGATGATATCATATGATGTGCAAAAGTATACCAAAATCTGTTCAGTATATTTGACTTAGTTCTCTGAACTGTCAGTTTGTAGCTATAAAAAAATCTATTGTGCTCATAATAATCACCTTACATATGAAATTTTATACTGATCTGGTGGTAACTGGTGATAATACAAAATGCTAGTTACTAAGTCATGCTGGAGCACAGTGTAACTATATAAAGCAATGAAAAAAGAATAGTTACTATTTGGTCTCTCTGGAAGATAACAACTCGTCCGCCTTTATCTCCAGTAGCCAACAGCTCACCATCGGCATTAAATTCAACACAGGAGATGATGTCGGCTACAAATGTTCACACACACACACACACACACACACAAGGAAAAAGACAAGTTTATAAAGTTACGTGTTTAAATTAAGTGTGCTGTGTGCACAAACTTACTATATACCATACTCTAATAAAGAACAATAGGTGCATGTAAGATAAAAACAGAATAACATGCATAACGGGTATAACATTACTACTTTTACACAATGTGTCTCAAAATACAAAAACAACTGATTTCGACTTACCTTCAGTGACATCTTCTTCTATTGTGCCCTTAACTTGTGATAAATACCACTGCATATCACCATCTGAGCCAAACATAAAATTGCACAACATTAACTGCACTTCCAGTTCCATTTTAATGGAGAGTACCTGAGTAAGTAAAAATAATATTTAAAAAAATTTGAAAAGAGGCTGTGTTGCCAGAATGGTGGAGAGAGCAGTGATACAGCAGCTGTGCCATCAACGATGCTCAGTGGGGGAGGGATGCTGGGCACTGAGTAGGTGAGGAAGAGAGAATATGCACGTTATTTGCCCCACATGCCTGGCACCATCCACAGTTGGGGGGAGGCAGAAGTAACTACTTCACAATCTAGTAACTACTTGACATCAATTGCCAGCCTCGTCACAGTCATCACATGCATGTAAACTAGGTACCGCTGTACCCAGGTTTGAACAGATAACTGACATCATGCATGTAAACCAACCAATCAACTCCTGCCTCTTCTCACACCCACGAGAGAAGAGCATACCACAGCAGTTCTCGTAACTGGAAGTGGTGAAATAACCGTGGAAATAACTGTAAACTCCCTTCGTATCTCCAGTAACACCAGCAGCACCATGTTGACATGTCTGCAACTGAGTAAAAGGATACCACAGACATGTTGCCTAGGTGTCTAGCTAATTAACCTGCCAGCGACATGAAACAGACCACCTGGCTGCAGTGCAGCAGTGTGATACACATCCTCTTCCCCCCCCCTCGCACGACTTCTTTTCATCCTACCACTAATGTGAACTGAGCACAGACAATCCATTGTCACTGGCAACAGCTTTCCAATGAATACCAGGGCAGTCACTGTGTGCAAAGCAAATCTCA
>Ga0209782_1000593_pt1 | contig 16470 bp, 11 predicted proteins | sample WorMetmaBAHAMAS1_FD_187390 | JGI IMG/M metagenome (GOLD analysis project Ga0209782, IMG submission 187390) | Marine gutless worms symbiont microbial communities from Max Planck institute for Marine Microbiology, Germany - Inanidrilus... | ecosystem: Host-associated > Annelida > Digestive system...
TTAAGTTAATTTTAAATCCTGGCTACGCGCCTGGTGAGATTATTTCGTAAATCGGTTAATATTTAATGAAAGCATACACAAAAACTTGTGCCAAGTTTTGGGCACCACCCTGTACTTAACTACAGATTTATTCTATTTTATTTCACAGTTCAATTTTTTATAATTGGCAGAAGGTTTTCTGCCACTCAAATATTGAAAGCTCAGCTATCGCAGAGGATAATATTGAATACTTTTGTATTTTGCTGGTTAGTAAAAAGTTTGTCGTTTAATCTGGGTGTTATTTATTCCCTGTAATTAGTAATACCAGTATTCAATCACTTGCATATAAGGACAATGCAAAATTTTAAACTATCAGCAAAAATAACGAAAACTAATAAAAATTAAATGCTACGATCACGTTTGCGATTAATTTTGTGAAAAATCAGTCAAAGTAAATAAATTAAATAACGTTAACTGATAATTAATCATAAAAAGTACATACGCCTTCACATAATTTTGTCTCCGTTAATGCTCCTGTTACTTCCATAAAGTGAAAGCTTTAGTCGTTATTTGCATTGTAGCTTATTATGCAAAAAAATCCATACAGTGTCGTCCTCTGGTGAAAAGAAATACATTTTGGTACCTAGTGTAAAATAACTAACTTTGTACCGGCATTCGCCAGATGTCAGCAACACGCAATAATGAATTGTTGGTAAAAGTTACGAATTACGATTGTTTTAAAATGTAGTGTTAAAGATAATAAAATATGCTGAGTGTAATTATCTTGTAAACGGTTTCTATTTTTTGATGTATAGAAAGGATCAAAGTAACAAACACCCTGTTAAGGTTTGCAAAAAATTATTTTCAATGTTGTAATATTAAGTTATAAAGTTTGCCCAATTGGGTTGTAACAGCCAGAAATACTAAGATTTTTGAAACAAGAGCTGATCAGTAACTATCGGCAACATCAAGATATTATACTTGTATATTATTTTCGAGCGCACGCCGCAAATACATCGAACTGGAAGTCAAAGTGAGGTTTCACGTCACGAGCCACCGTCGCCCACCGAGCATGCAGTTTCAGTACTGTTATGTATTCTATGTTTTTACTGAGCGATAACAAAGGAGTTATGTGGATTTAGCACTGTTTTTGTTGCTTGTTTCATTGCTTATCGACTATTTTTGTGACTGATATCAAGCGTAGTTTTAAATATAATTTAAAGAGAAGGATCACCTAGCTGGTCCGTTGCACTTCTGCTTGCTCCGTTCACTGTAACCGCGTTCACCAGTGCACAGAATATCTTAGTATCATCTGCAGACTTTAAGATGTTACTATTAATGCCTTCATCTAAATCATTAATAAATATCAGGAACAACAGAGGCCCCAGTACAGACCCCTGCGGAACCCCGCTCCATACTGATATCCAACTTGACCATCTACCCTTTATGCATACCCGCTGTTTCCTATTTCTCAGCCAGTCACCAATTACACCCAACAAATTTCCAATAATGCCATGTTTCTTTAATTTCTCCAATAATCTCTCATAGGTCAAAAGGTGATTAAAGTGGAGGATTATTAAGTGTGTTTGTGGCATGGGTCCACAGGTCGACAGTACTGTTTAGGTTAGTTAATCCAAAGTTGTACTATTTATGTATTTTAGTCATAATAAATGTGGCAAGAAATGATTTTTTTCAGGGCATTTAATCATTGCCTTTGCCTTCATCATTAAGGTCAAATAACATGTCCTTGGTCCTTGGCTGTGACTTTATACCATTATCTTGCAGTTACATATCTCATAAGTGTAAAATATAAAACTAATTTACATGACCACACACAAACTGTAATGTACAGTAGGATACACAGTAGTGGAAAATCCAGTAGGCCTACTCGGAGAACCCTAGACCAGTTGTCGGCAGATAAGAGCATTGCACATACAGACTTTCCAACAGTTAGCACTTGGCAGTTTTACTGTTGTAATTGTACAGACATATGAAGAGTTAATTTTTTTATCAAATAATTCCTTTAACCTTGTAAATTTTTGTGGCTTTTTTACTAGTCCATTGATAATTAATTCATTAAAATTCTGCTTCATCTCGCCTTATTGTTAGTGTTGAATGTTGATTGGAGGAAAGATATCCTGTCCCACTTTTTGTCAAAGTATCTTTACCGGAATAGGTGGATGAAGAAAACATGGAGCTGACTGACTACAGTTCACATGGTAGGTGACCATTTTTAAACTGACATGTTGATGTTGTGTCTTTGTTTATATGCAGACTGCAGCCATGAAAATACAAATGTGTGTTGATTTAATTTCAGATATCAGTAATTTTTTTTTACTGAAGCTGATTGATAAAGTGTGTTTGTCTCGTCACAATGCCGATATGTTTTGTACCTGGCTGCAAGACAGGATACTTGAGCTGTAATGCTAAGGTAATTATGTTCAAAGCTCCTTCTGATCCCGTTCAGCTCGAGACATGGAGGAAGGCAGTTGTGCAAGCCGACAGAAGTCTCACTAGTGACGATTACGTTTGCCATTTACATTTTGCACCGGAATCTATCAAAGGTCGAGACGATGTTCACCCACAGTTGATTGAAGGCGCTGTTCCACGTGTATTCCCATATTCACCAGCAGTGGGTGATTGCCATGTTCGACAAGGTGGCATGTCATTAGCCAGTCCTGTTAGCTATAGTCATGCTGAAGTCATTTCATTACACACACCAGAGACTACTGGTAAACGACCAAGTTCTGATCAGAGCTTCTCCGTTCCCCAGAAGATTCGGAAAGTGGTAATTGGTAGTGTGTCTGCAGGTGGTAATGTTGATGGACAGAGTCTGTTTTCAGAATTGTGTAAAGAATCAGATTCGTTGTGTCCTGAGAGATGGACAAGTATTTACGATAGTGAACATCTCTGCTTTGCCAGACTTCACATTGTCTCTGGACAGGCTGTTATAACGGTGTCGGTCAGTATTTCGAAGAGGCTGGATGTTCGGGTTTACCACGGTGGCTTGCCAGTGTCCCATGCATTTCCAGATCACATTTCTACGAAGGACGACATACGAATATTTTTGGTGAAACTTATGAACGCGCAGGTTTTTGTTGGAAGTCATGATGAACATTTGATGGATACGGAGCCTGTTGAAATACCGGTACTTCCTGTAGAGCATCGTTCAGGATTGGAGCTTGGTGCAGTGTGCAATCCTCCAGGCACCTCTGACACCGACACGTGAGCTGTTTAGTTGTCAACATTTCTGTGTGAATTTCACTAACACTACTACTGCTACGGCTGCTTTGTTTTTTTCTCTGGCCTACTTTTGCCAGTCTGATCCAAGTTAGGTCAGGTCTTCCAGAAGTAGACATTTTAGATTTGTAGAGCATGTCTACAGAAGGCAAAATGCAACTCAGTTGTCCAGCGGACATTGTCAAAGTACTGAAGGCGGCTGTTGTATTACCACTGACCGCACAAAATATTCACACTGAATTACTTACTGAATTTAAGAGATTAGTTATTGCAGTTCATTTTTTCTCTGATTCAGTCATGACTGTTAATGAGCAGATAACAACAACAACACGTTTATTTTTTTATTTCAGTGGATCACAAACACAAACATGTTTCTGTGTTTGGCTTGTCGGATTGAAACCACACTGTTGTGCCCTGACAATGGATGGTTGTGTCATCTAACTATCGCACTACCGAGTAGCCTAGTAGCCTGCTGTTTATTACTGTGCTAGGACTGATGATGACTGGGCGGAGCTGAGGTACATTGAGATTGCTCCAGTTACTAACAACGCTGTCCGCTCACAATCGCCCGATTTACCACACGTTGACCGTGAACTACTTCCCGTCAAGGTTTGTGTTCTGTACTAATTTTTATGCCAAAAATGTGTTATCATTTGAAAGCTACATTTCTAGTTACTCCGTTTTTGTCACGGTTGTGTATTTTTGCATCAAAAATAGTCATTCTGTCATTTTACTTAGTCACCGACAACTGTTTTCAGGCTGTACCGCTGTAATACAGGTTATGTGAAACTGTATGACAGCTAAGATTCGTAAAGAACCAGATGGTTTTATCTGCGTGCTGTTGCTAATGACTGGCAGATTATTCAGCTGACGTAGATTTGCTAGAGTTCTTGGTGTCTTTATGTGCAGTGTCTGTCTACATTGCTCATTTAACTGTGCACAGTTAATCCTTCAAGTAGTACCGCAATGCTCTGTTTGCATTGGCCGAAGACTTTTCACATGACTACTCACTTCTAGCCATTGTTTATGTCTCCTTTTAATTATTTTCTGTTGCTCTGGGGGTGCCTTATTCAAAAATGTTTTATAGTTTTATGTTTTATAATGGCAGCTTTATTTGTTGTGCATTCACAATGTTGCGCTATCCAGTGGCAGTAAAAACACACTGGATGAATGATCGGAATGCCGTTTTGAAATATTATATGGCAGTGATTCATGTACATCTGGTAGGAATTTGTTGAACTTATGTCCAGTAACCGTAGATATTACGATGCTAGAGAGTGTAATTTTTGGAGTGAAAAATGGCAAAAATGCCATTCCAGACACGAATAATTTCTTAAACATTTTTCGCCAGATGGCAGTGATAGCATTGGTGCATACTGACAGTTATGGAAAGCTGTATATAACAAAATTAAACTCAGTTGTTCCAGGCGTATCACTACTGCTAGGCTCTGCTATGCTAGTTTGTAGTCGTGCGAGTGATTTTATTTCTTCTGTATAACTGTTGACAGTTTGAAGCAGATAGTGCCAGTGAGGGTGATGACTTATCTTACATTCCAGAGACAGGTGAACTATATGTGGACAGCCAACATACACAGGTGAGACAGCAGCTTAACACTAAAGTAATACTGTTGAGACAATAGCTTAATACTTGATGACACTGAGAGTGCTTAATGCTGTGGACAGCAATTCTGTGTGTAAAGTGAATGTGGCTTGGTTTGATAACTGAACTTTATTTTATGCTCTGATTAGTTTAAGTTTATGGCACTGCTAGCAGTTGTGTTTTACATGCTGCTGGTTGTAATTGTAGTTTGAGTCTCGGATACCATTAATGAGTCTGTCACTGGTTGTGGTAGCGTGTGGTGGCACCTGTGGATCAACTAGGAGAAACGCAGGGGCACTACATTCCCCCCCCCCCTACCTCCTGTTTACCAGTCTATGGTTCCCCCACCTTAATTTAAATGTTAAGCATTAATTGCATGCTGACGTCACAATGAATAAGAGTTAATATGCTGCTTGTAGATCTCACAGCAGAAATTAGAGCCATCACTATATAATAACAAGAGGGCCTAGCAGTGGCTAGCATAGTGCGAGATGATCCCTCCACTCTTCCCGGCGATGATCCCTTCCCTCGCGCCTGCATGCACCGCGACCGCAACGCGCGGTAAATTTGGATCGGAATTTGAAACCTAAATTAGCTATAATGCGCCAATGCACTTCCATCACAGACAAACGGACACTGACATCATAGCATAAGCGCAAGATGTATATAAACTGGCACATAGCTGTCAGATTGTAGATGCAATTTCTGTTTTCACAATTTATGTAACGTGTCAGTGTTTAGACTGTTAATTTTTACAGTAGTGAAAAATTTCGCTTTGAACAAAGCAACGCATGCTTTGCTTTGATGTTGTTTAACCTGCATGATATTCGATAAGTTGATTCTAGGGAAATCATTAAAATTGTGGTCATCAGCTGAAATATTTTAAGGCTAAAATGCAGCAAATTTGATTTTGGTTGGGGCTTCGTTTCAAGCCTCATTCGTGGAGCTTACAGCGCTCCCCCAGATCCCCTGGCTGGATTTAAGGGAGTATACTTCAAAGGGAAGGGGAGGGGCCAGAGAGGAGGGGAAAGGACTGGAAGGGAGGAGAGAGGGGGAAAGAATGTTGAGGGAAAAGAGAAGGGAGGGGAAGGAGGAGTTTTCCCACTTATTTGATCTTACTTTGACCACTGTTGGCACCATCTATGAATACTGATAAATGCATTGTACTCTTGCGCTTCTGAATTGTCACTATTTTCAGTCATTTAACATAGCACAAATGACTCTTTAGATACATTTTTCTTTTTCTTCTTGTTAGCGATTATGTTTCTGTTGTTGGTTAACGCAGTCGTTAGTGGGCTTTAAGGCATGTTATTTGTCTCGGGTGAGGGAGGGATCTGGCCAGTTCTGAGTGTGTGAGAAATGTCCGGGTGGAGAAGCCATCATTCACACGGTCATTCCACCTACAGTTCAGTCACAGTTTGCAATTGTTCAAAATGCAAACTGTGATTGAACTGTGCCGGCTGTTGTCATGCGTGATTCACTCAAACAATTAATTCATTTGCTTTTCCCTCACTTTGAATGGATAACATGCCAGAGTAGGCCACTAAAGAAGGCGTTGCCGAACTTACAACGTGGCAGCTGTGTTATGAAGCGTAACGTCCAAGTGTGTTTAGTGACACTTTGGATGATGACTACTGTCAGCAGCACAATTAGTTGAGCCAGCTGAAGATTTGTGTGCTTGCTTGCAAAGCACCTGTTGATCAGTTAGTTGGTGCATGTCGACAGTTTGACAAGGTTGCTTCTTTATTTTGCATTTAGGACGATGATCTCGAGGAATCAATGACGACGTCCGACCTCCGCAAGCAGACTGCTGAGCCGTCAACTGCCGACGATTTGCATACTGTTCAGCAGAGGTGTTTTTCTCAAAATACCATCAGTAACGCTACATGGGCTGCCAGTCTTTTCGGTGATTGGCATGCTAAACGATGCACTGAAGAAAATTCGGGTATCGTCAGAGTGAATAAGCCGCTTGCTGTTATGACTGATGAGGAAATTAATTGCAGTGTTCCGTTCTTCATTGCCGAAATCAAGAAACGCGACGGCACGGATTTCCCGCCGAGAACGTTACGTCATATCGTACTGCAACTGCAGAAGTACCTCGAGTTACAAGGCCGACGTGTTAAATTTCTTTCCGATGTACATTTCAGGGGTATTTCTGACACTCTGGGTGTGGTTATGAAGCAGCGTGCTGAGAGTGGCGTGACAACGGTTGGTCGTCAGGCCGCAGTTATTACTGAAGACATGGAAAACACTCTGTGGCAAAAGGGCTTACTGGGCGATGATAATCCGACAACTTTGCTGCACACCATAGTCTACATATTCGGACTGCACTTTGCTCTTCGCGGACGAGAGGAACACAGACAGCTGCGACATTTCCCTTCGCAAATTTCCATAAAAGTGTCTGACAGTGGTCGCCGTTACCTGAAATACGAAGAGGTATAGCCCACTTCACATTATCATAAATTTTGTACAGTTTAATTCATACGTGTGATTAGTTACTTCTTACTGTGGTTTTTAGCGCGAGATGTAATATATACATCTCGCGGTTATGCTATGATGTCAGTGTCCGTCTGTCTGCCCGTCTGTCTGTGACGGAAGTGCATTGGCGCATTATAGCTAATTTAGGTTTCAAATTCCGATCCAACTTTACCGCGCATTGTGGTCGCGGGGATGGGTCATCTCAACAACAACATCTCGTGCTATGCTAGCCACTGCTAGGCCCTCTTGTCTTTATTTGTCAGTACATATTTTGCAAGACCATTTGTTACACCGCATTTGTTACATTTAAAAAAGAATGAAATTGTAGATAACAGACTTAACCCGGTATACAACCCATGATGTGCACTTGCTGATCGTTAGTGTTGTGTAAAATTTGATTGGAAGTGATGGATTAATTGAGGCTATTACATTCTCACTGCTTAATAACACACGAGCACCATACATAGGGCACAATGTGTGAAAACAACCGTCATCCAGAAAACTGGAAGTACGTTGACGTATCACACAGCCACCAGAAGGACGAGCCACGTCCACAGGCAACATGTGTGGAAAATTGGTGACGTTTGGCCGTGTAGTCTTCGAGATATGCGAGTGGACTGAGAGACAGACAGACAGACAGACAGACATACTCATCACAATACTTGCACCCCACACGGAGGTAAGTAAAAGTTATTTTTTTAATTTCCAAGAATTTGTTATCTGTAGGATGGGTATAAAACTCAGTCTGGTGGCATTGGACCGTACAGTTTTCGACGACCTCGTAAGGCGTTTGAACTGCCGTCATGTCCACAGCGTTGCCCAGTTCGACTATACGAGTTGTACAACAGCCTTTGTCCGGTAAATCGACCGAACGACGCCTTCTACCTTCGACCTCGGAAGCACTGCACGTCCAGTATCTGGTACGACACGATTCCCGTGGGAAAGAACACGCTGGCAGAAGTTGTCGGTCGTCTTTGTAAGGCTGCCGGATTTGACGGGTTTTTCTCACACCACTCATTGAGAACAACTGCAGCAACACGACTGTTCAGCACCGACAGAATGATGTCAATAAATAGCTGATGAAACTGATAATCGGCCACTCGGGTTGTGTCGTGCACAGTTAGCAAATGCAGACCAATGTAGCTATGTTCTAATGCAGCAAGCCAGATAATTACTTAAGTGCCTAGTTATGTAGAACGTGATGTAGTTTCTTGTGATAACACTTTGTCGCCGGCATTTCACGTCCACTATGCACTGATGTTGTCATTTAGGGCCAGTTTTTCCAACGAGAGTTAACACTAACCATGGTTTTTCTTCCGTGTAGTGATAAATCGTTTCACCAACGTTGGCAGAAGATATCATTCTGTTGGTGAAATGCAAATCCAATTTAACTGTCGGTTATAAATAATCCGAGTTCAGTTGACTGGCGATTTGACCTTCGTTGGAAAAACCGGCACTTAGTAATATTAGTGGTACTAATCCTTGAATATTTGAGATCAGTTTTGTGCTTATGATGTGAACATGTATGGATGTATCATGGAGAATTGGAGTGTTTCTAGATACGGTAGGGACTGCTGTAGTGCTGTGGCTGAGGGAGATGCCGACTGTGCTGTTATGGCATATAGCTCTACCTGGTCATTGTAGAATGATAATAGGATCTTGTTGGTCAAAATGCAGTGATTGGTGTATTGCTCAATCAACACAGGTGTCTGAAATCACCTTTGACACCTGCTGGCACTCGGTACCTCACTTGCCCCGTGCGGCGGCGTCGGGGCTTAATGCGCCCTAGAAGACATTATAAATTAGGCGCTATATGTGTGTTTCCCTTATTACTTGCTTTCTTTTGCTTCTTGTAACTTGCTTCCTTTTTTTCTTGCTTATATTTTCCTTTCTTATTCATTTCTCCTGTATCTTTTCTTTCAGAATAGCCCCACTCCGTTTCCAGACCGGATGTCGTAGAAGACGACTAAATCTGGATTATAGTTTTTTGGGTTCAATTTTGCGTTGTTGTATTTTTGTGTTTAGGATGCATGATTATTTTCTGCTGGTATTTGTTTAATTTTGTCTTGTGGTGTGAAGGTTGTCTCTCCCTGTTATTGGCGCTGGTGTAATAATTTTAATGAGCCTCTCGATCCCTTTCCCTTTTTGGGTGGCTGTTGAACAAAAATGCGGCCAGGGTTGGGGTTAATATAATCGCTGGCCTTCCTATACTGGGTAGGGATAGCTCTCCACCCCTGACCTTTCGTCTCTGATATAGCCATATTTGTGCTGAAAAGGGACGTTAAACACCAACTGACTCGGTATCTCACTTCTAGCAGATATATAGACCAGCACTTTGGTGACATTATGCTGGTTTTTACCCATAAAACTTACTTGAACTTTGAAAAGAATGTCGCATAATTTGATGTTTTATAAAAAATTCAGGTTATTTTTCTGTGTCTTTTGTAAATTAGTGAAACAAACTTCATTTTTACTCGATTCATTTAAGCGCATTAATTTACCAAAAATTTTATCGTCCGATGTTTGCACAACACTTGTGGTGACACACCTGGTCTGCAGTGTGGAGTTTTTGCAGCGCAATGCTATGCTGTCGTCACATATCTGTGTGTGTGTCTGTCACATTCCGGTATGGTATCAAAAGGGCTAAACACAGGATAACGAGTGGCACGTTATACCTTTACTCGATCAGTCAAACTGTTATGATAGTCTGAAAGATACACGATTAACAGGACTAATTTTTTGCTTTATTGTACATGTATACAACAATCAGGGCTGCATAAGTGATCTTTAAAAACCTAGCTTTTTAAAAACTTAAAAGACTTACAGTTTATGTAATAAAAATAAAACTTTGGGTATATATTTTCATTGTGATTTTTGAGATTCATCAACTTCATCTTCATTTTTCACATGCCAATCAGTATTCTTCTTTGCTCACTGCCAGTCACTCACTGGACAGTTGTTATAAACACAATTGTTGCCTTTCAATTTCTGTCTCGTATAAGCAGTTACAGTAATGCGTGCAGGTGTTCATGCTGTAGTTCGTGAAAAGAAAAAAAGGGCATTGAGTATGGCAGTATGGGATGTTTTTCATGTACTTTTGGCTCGTACATTTGCAGGATTTTCAGAGGGTGGGTGTGCCCGGCATGGATCCAGGATTTCTAGTTAGGGAGTGCGATGAAGGGGCCAACGGCCCGAGCGATGCACTGTGAGTGCACAGCGCCGAGGGGGTGGAATGAAAAGTTGGTCCATTTAGCCTTAGGACTATAGGTTACTTATCATAAATGACTCATACCATTACGTTTGGAGCTCTGTTACAAGATAAGGCCGCTGATGGGGGTGCGTGGCTGCCAATTCTGAATGTATATATTGATGTCTACACTTTTTAAACTTGCACCACTTTGTTATTTGTGTTGGAATTGTTTGTTACTTTGTTAGTTGTTAACTTGTTATCACAGAGCCGTGCTTGTTACAACTTCGCTACCGGATGGACCATAATATTTACGGTAACCATACGTTTATCCACTTCTTCAGTCTGAATCAGTCATTTGCTTCAATATTCTATGTTACCAAGTGATTGTTTACAAAAGTATTATACACGGACTGTATTAGTTATTGATTAATTAACCATCAAATTAGAAGGTAACTTATTTATATTTTATCCATAGTGTTGTAATTGAACTCCTACACATGCTGTGCGCACTTGGCAGTTTTGCTGTAATATTATTGTTTTACAGTCTACGTACTTGCTAGTTCCCAATTCAGTGCTCAAAAATTAAAAAAATGGAACAAACCGTAACTGCCAGATACCCATTAAGATTGTTAACCAGAATGTGTAGAAAAAAATAAATTCCAGAAAACTGCAGGGAACTGAGGTTTTTGGCAATGCAAAGTAATATTATGATTTGCCTAAATGTGATTTTATTCTTACATGTCACTGTCTTTTGCACTGTCATTTTTCTGTTAGGTTACTGGTAATCATGTACAAGAACCAAGCTATGAGCTGCAACATGCATTTAACCCAGTGAAATGTATCAAAGCTGATATGAATAAGATGACATCCAACAGTATTGGCAGCAGTCAGATAGACATATCATCAGGCTTCCATATGAGAGATATGAAATGTGAAAATGGAGGCAAAAACAGAAATGATGCTGTATTGAAATTGTCAAATGATGTGAATCAAATGATACACGAAACACCAACATCACATGTATGCGATGTGTGTCATCGGGTATTCAAGCAGTCTCAATATTTAGCCAAACACAAACGAATTCACTCCTCAGAAAAGCAACATGTGTGCGGAGTTTGTAACAAGGCTTTCAGATGGATCAGTGAGCTTACTGCACACCGACGTGCTCATAGCCTGGAAAGACCTTACAAGTGTGACACGTGCAACAAAGCATTCAGTCAGCCACATAACCTCAAGACACACAAACGGTCTCATAATGGTACCGACAAACCGTGCAAATGTGACAAGTGTGACAAGGCATTTAGGGATATAACTGCTCTCGCCAAGCACAGACACACTCACAGTACCGACCGTGCACACCAGTGTGATGTGTGTGACAAACTGTTTAAGTATCCATTCACTCTGAAACAGCACAAGGTTCTTCACACCGACTTGAAACCATTCAAATGCGACATGTGCGAGAAAGTGTTTACACTCCAGCGAAGTCTGAGCAAGCACAGACTGAGTCGAGCTCACGGTGGTGCGAAACCAGACAAGTCACACATCTGTGAGCTGTGTGGGAAGGGCTTTGGTGATCACACCCAGCTGGTTGTGCACACGAGAATCCACACGGGACACAAACCATATCAGTGTGACACGTGTCAGAAGTCATTCACGCAGCAGACCGCCCTCACCCAGCACAGACGCATCCACAGTGGAGAACGACCGTACAAATGTGACACATGTGACAAGTCCTTTAGTCAGCTGAGTGCACTTGTCTGTCACAAGCGAACACACACGCAGGAGAAGCCATACAAATGTGGCAAGTGTGCGAGGGCCTTCAGTCAGCTCAGTGCACTTCAGTCTCACAAGCGAACGCACACCGGTGAGAGGTGCTATCACTGTGAAATGTGTGACAAAGCCTTTACTCAGCTGTCTTCACTCACCACTCACATGCTGGCACACACCGGAGACAAACCCTACAAATGCGACATCTGTCAACAAACGTTTCGTCAGGCGTACTCTCTCACGCATCACCGACAAACACACACGCATGAAAACATCTACAAGTGCGACATGTGTTACCGGGGATTTATTTGTTCTGTTGATCTTGTCAAACACAGGCATTTTCACACTGGTGAGAAACTGTATAAATGTTTCCTGTGTGAAATGGCCTTTAGACAATCCAGCACTTTGAACTCACACATTCATAAACATCAGTCTTTTACTTAGTTGTCTGTTGAGGTCCTGACAAGACATTCTTGTGAAATTAGTTAGTCACTGTTTGCTATTTTGTCTCTCAGATGAGTTGCACAGTCAAGAATCAGTATACTATAAATTATCATATTCACGATTAATAAACTAATTTTTATGTGCTGTTTATTTGTCTGAGATTTGTCTCATGTAACTGTCTTTGAAAATGAAGCGCTATAGAGCTATAGCTATTATACAACCTAAAGCTGGATGTGAAGCAACATATGGTTACTATTAGTCCATTTGCAGAATGACAAAATTGAGTGACCATTTTCTAGAAAAGTGTCATTATAGTCTAGGTGTCAATTAATCCTAAACTATTTTAGTCATATGACAGCTTTACTGTATAAATATGACTTCAGGTGCTTGTTAACTCTGGTATCTGGTAAATTTTACAAACATTTATACTGATGTAACTGTAAATGATACAGTTAGTTAGTTGGTGTTTAACGTCCCTTTTGAGCACAAATATATGGCTACCGGTATATCAGGGATGAAAGGTCAGGGGTGGAGAGCTATCTGTACCCAGTATAGGAAGGCCAGTGATATATTAACCTCAACCCTGGCCACTTTTTTATTCAGCAGCCACCCAAAAAGGGAAAGGGATTGAGAGAATCATTTAAATTATTACACCAGCGCCGATAACAGGGACAGAAAACTTCACACCACAAGACAAAAAAAAACAACACAAGTACACATGCATCCTTAACTAAAAAACCATTAAACATAAAATCAACACAAAACAAAAGCCACGTTTATTCGCCTCCTACGACATCCGGCGTGGAAATGGAGTGGGACTATTCTGGTAGAATGGGAAGGGATGAAAAGCAAGAAGATAGATGAAGCATGAATAAGAAAGGGAAGAAAAGGAAAAGATACTAAATGATAGAGAAGAAGATGGGGAAGTGAGGAAGTGATGGGATAAGGGGGGATGATTGCCCCGGGCCCACACGGGCAAACACTTTGATATGATATTTTCCTAACACTTTCCTGTCTGACAGTGATAGCTGTTAACTCTTGTGGCATCTCTTAAGTTTGTGATACAAGTGATCATTGTGTGTACATTTTACATAAATGGGTTGGCTAACCTAATGGGGTCTGGCTCGGCTCCTAGACTGTAACTGTAGTCATTTAATAAGGACTAAACAGCTGCCTCGTAATAAAAGAATAGGAACATAGCTTAACGAGAAAGACTTACCATGCCAATGAAACATACTGAACTTTTTTGTAACAAAATATATACACAAGAGATACAGAAATGCGAAAAACTGAAACTAACATTCTTGCAATGCACTTCAGTCTTCCAGCAATGTCAGTCAGTCTGTACAAGAAATGGATGAACTTGTCATTCGTCGCACAACACTGACTGCAAAGCAACAGTTTTTTTTCATCCTTAGCGAATGTAATACATTTTTTCTGCAGATGATTTTGTTACACTGTTTATTATTGCTGATACAGGTGAATGACTGCGGCTGCATCAGGATCTATCTGGTGCAGTCACATAGCAACGCATGGCTTAAGCACGTCTACGGAAATGTTAGCCACTATATGAAGTAAACTTCATAATAGACTTTGGGTTACTCCACACAATCAACTTTAGACACTGCTGGTACAAACATTCAAAACATGAAAATTTTCATTCAAACATATATTTTCTGGACAAATATTTAAAAAAATCCCTTATCCCAATAACTCCAACACTTGGAATCTACAGCACCTGGGATATGACGTGCTTCAGTCCGCCCAAACATAAAGCTCTAGCCGCACGGCAGATCTACTGGTCATCTTCGCTAGCACCGTCAGGACACAGATACGCCAGCTTAGTTCCAATATTACGTCCGGTGTGGATATCATCGTTCAACAGTAACTTCAACCAGTTGGGAATGTTGCCGTGTGTATTCACCGGTAACACTGTCTTGTTTTTATTTCTGTCGCGATCAATGTAGCTTGACAGTCGTCGTCGCCGTGGTTTCAATGCTGCAGCTGCTGCACCATCACTGCTTGTAACTGTATATTTTAACAACATCGGCTATGTCACCATTCCACAGAACGCATACAATCTGCCTATTTGTATTTATTAGTAACTATGCATCTGTGAAGTTATTTCAATATAACACCAGGAATCGAGGCTTGGTCAACATCTTGGGTCAATACAGAAAATGAAAAGTCGGTGCCTATGACAAGCATTGTGGTTAAAAACCGGACCCCTGCTATATTTTCAAATAACTTCAATAAATATTGGCCAATATCAACAATTTTTGGTATACAGAAACTACAAATAGTCTCCAATGTCTCAGTGTCGTCCGTTGTAGATGGCTGTCATGGAAATAAAGTAAGTGCTGGTACCCAGTTTTAACAAAACTGTCAACTATATACCTGAAGACCTTTGTAGGTTCAATCTAGCAATAATCATTAATACTGAATAATATTTGTTAAAGTTACTTGAAAATATTATAGGGGTCCATTTTTTGAGCCACAGTGTATGTAAGTGAGTAAGTAGTTGCCTGTCTGCGCAGCGCGCTGCCGATGCAGGGACGGCTCCGACAGACTACTGCTGCTGCTAGCTGACGACGACGACAATGATGAAGTGATACGCCGGTGTTTCCTGACAGATTTCACATCAGTTGTCTGCAGCACTACACAAACCACACTATCTCACCGTCAACACAGACAACTAGATCACTCGCTGTGCGGTAGTGCCAGCAGAGTGTTAACAGCAAATGGCTTAGTCAATGGAGCCTATTGATACGCGATCCCCTCCCACACAGAATCAACGTCCATGAACCGACTGCCAAAATATTTTGCACAGGTAATTACATCCGCAACCCCACCCAATACCAAATTTAGTGCACGAAGAGGGATTGTGAGGAAATGGGTGAAATACAACCATTTTTTTTATTACTGTTCTTTTTAAGGAACTCACCTGAAGGTCAGACCGAGCGATGGATTTTCGCTCTCGATGGTTCTTAGCACTGTCATTCTTTGCCTCAGTCGTCAGCAATCAAATAAAGAACTGATGCAGATGTATAGCCAGGAAGTTTCGTCTAGGGGAAGGTTCCGAAAAGTACGGTGGACTGTCATTACCTATTCACTGCAAAATTACAAAACAGCATGAAACAATAAGACTGAGATTAAAATCATTTTAATTCTAGTGATTGTTACAGCCAATCAAAAAACCACTTTTCTGGACCACCCTGTACCTACAAAATCGTCACTGTGATATGAAATGACGCCGGGGACAGGACTGGCGGACGTACTTTGTAGCAGAATGGCATGACACGTAGTGCAGTTCCAGTCGTCCATCGGAGTCATCAATCCACTGCACGCGAGGTGCGTACCTTGAGACCCGCACGAGTCACACAGCATCATCTCCCAGCACCTAGACGCATCACACAATGTCAGACTGTATGCCGTTCAGTACGACGGCTCAGCCAGCAGTGAATGAACGGGTCCCGCCCACTCAACATAAAATAGCTAAATTTACAGACACTCTTCCAGCCAATCTCTCGGCTTGTACTCCGCCTAACATAGCAACCATTCATTTGGGAATGCAAAAACACTATAAAACAAAATAAACAAAAGAGAACATAGAAAGGACCTATTCATACTTAGTTTCCAGAGTTAATGTGTAGCACAGCTATGTAGTGGGTAAATAGTGCAAAATATCTGGGCGGCTAAATGGCGTTCTTGGTGCTACGATGCCAGACTGGTAACCACACACACACACACACACACACACACTGGTCTGTAT
>Ga0209782_1000594_pt1 | contig 16469 bp, 14 predicted proteins | sample WorMetmaBAHAMAS1_FD_187390 | JGI IMG/M metagenome (GOLD analysis project Ga0209782, IMG submission 187390) | Marine gutless worms symbiont microbial communities from Max Planck institute for Marine Microbiology, Germany - Inanidrilus... | ecosystem: Host-associated > Annelida > Digestive system...
CATTGAAGCCCGGCGCCTTGGATCTGGACGGGGCCCTGGACATGACCTTGCAGATGGAAGGCGGTGCGATGGGCCGCATGCAGGGCGCGCGGTTCCGGGGGCGGCAGATGGGCATGCGAGAGCTGGTCAGCCAAGGCAAGGTCTGGGCCTTCAATGGCCAGGCCGGTATGACCGACCAACCCCTGTTCGACGCCCCGCGCGGCAAGACGGTGCGTCTGGCCATGGTCAATGACACCAACTGGCCGCATGCCATACATTTCCACGGTCACCACGTGCGCGAAATCGCCCGCTCACAGGCAAGTGTTCGCGCGGACGCCTGGCGGGACACGGTGATGCTGGACCGGGGCGAAACCGTCACGGTGGGTTTTGTCGCCGACAATCCGGGCAAATGGATGATGCACTGCCACATGCTGGAGCATCAGGCCGGCGGCATGGCGACCTGGTTCAAGGTTTCGGCCTGAAAACCGGCCCGCCTCCGGCCCTGGACCTGGGCCATCCTTGGGAGTATGAATGCCGCGCTTCCGTCCAAGAACGGCATACGGGATTGGCCGGCAATAGACCAACGGCGGGGCAGGCAAAAACGTGATGCTGGAAACCCATTCGACACCTCCAGACGGTAGCGGCGAGAGCCCGGCTGCACAACATGCAGCGGTGGTCCGCTTCGCCGGCGATTCCGGCGACGGCGTCCAGGTCCTGGGGACGGAGTTCGCCAAATCCTCTGCCCTGGCCGGCCACGGCCTGATGACCTTTCCGGAGTTCCCGGCGGAGATCAGGGCGCCCGCGGGCACGACCTTCGGGGTCTCGGCTTACCAGATCCAGTTCGGCGGCGGCGACGTCCGGATCCATGGCGAGACGGCCGACGTGCTGATGGCTTTCAACCCCGCCGCACTGAAGACGAACCTGTCGGCCCTCAGGCGTGGCGGCACCATCATCGCCGACCAGGGTGCGTTTACGGCACGCAACCTGGATAATGCCGGCTATACGGAGAACCCGCTGGAAGACGGATCGCTGGACGGGTACCAGGTCGTCCCGATCGACATCACCCGCCTGACCCATGAAGCGGTGGCCGACACCGGCGTCGGCCGCAAACAGGCGACACGGTCCAAGAACTTCTGGGCCCTGGGCCTGGTCTACTGGATGTTCGGGCGCAAGCGCGGGTCGACCCGAGATTGGCTGGAACGCCGCTTCGCCGCCATGCCCGAAGTCGCGGCGGCCAACATCGCCGCGCTGGACGGCGGTCATATCTTCGGCGAAACCTCGGAAATCGACGTGGCACCGGCGCACAAACCGGTGGCCAAGGCCCGTCCGAAGCCGGGGACCTATCGCACGGTCACCGGCACCGATGCCGTCGTCTACGGGATCGCCGCGGTCGCCGCATTTTCAGGACTGCGGGTCACCTACTGCTCCTACCCGATCACGCCGGCATCGGAGATGCTGCACGGGCTGGCGCGGCTGAAGGGCAAGGGGGTGCAGACCTTCCAGGCAGAGGACGAGATCGCCGCTGCGGGCGCCGCCATCGGTGCGTCTTACGCCGGCGGGCTGGGTGTGGTCGGATCCTCCGGGCCCGGCATCGCCTTGAAGGCGGAATCGCTAAGCCTTGCCGTCGCTGCCGAACTGCCGCTTGTCGTTATCGACGTCCAGCGCGCCGGCCCGTCGACGGGCATGCCGACAAAGCCGGAACAGGCCGACCTGTTTATGGCCGTGTACGGCCGGCACGGCGTGTCGCCGATGCCGGTGTTCGCCCCGGCCCGGGTGGAGGACTGCTTCGAGGTGGTCATCCGTGCGGCGCAGGTGGCCATGACCTACATGACGCCGGTGATGGTCCTGTCCGATGCCTATCTGGCGAATGCGGCGCAGCCCTGGGCCCTGCCGATCTGGCGCCCCGTTTCCGCACCGAAGCAGGCGCTTTTCAACCGTTCGAGCGCGACGCCGAGACCCTTGCACGGCCCTGGGCGGTTCCGGGAACGCCGGGACTGGCCCACCGTATCGGCGGCCTGGAACGCGCGGCAGACTCAGGCAATATATCCTACGATCCGGACAATCATGCCCGAATGACCGCTCTCAGGGCAGAGAAGATTGACCGGATCGCCCTGGACCAGCCGCCGGCGGCCGTCACGTCTGGCGTCCCGTCCGGCGACGTGATCGTCCTGGGATGGGGCGCCAGTTACGGCGCAATCCGGGCGGCAACCGAGGAACTGTGCGAAGACGGCCACACTGTTGGAAATGTGCATCTCACGCAGCTGTGGCCGCTGCCGCGCGGGCTGGAGGAGGTGCTCAGGCGCTACCGCAAGGTCGTGGTGGCCGAACTCAACACCGGCCAGCTCCGCTCCATCATTCGGGGGCAATACCTGATCGACGCACAAGGCCTGAACCAGGTCACCGGCCAGCCGTTCACGGCGGGAACAGTGGCCGCAGGGCTGCGCGCCGCCCTGGAAGAGAAGCCATGAACGAGATCCGCTTGACCGCGAAGGACTTCACTACCGACCAGGAGGTGCGCTGGTGTCCCGGTTGCGGCGACTATGCCATCTTGAAGGCGATCCGCGCCGCCCTGGCCGATATCGGGCGCGCGCCGGACGAGGTCGTCTTCGTCTCGGGTATCGGCTGTGCAGCACGACTGCCCGACTACATCTCCTCCTACGGCTTCCACACGATCCACGGCCGCGCCCCGGCCATCGCAACCGGCATCAAACTGGCCAATCCGGACCTGGATGTCTGGGTGGCGGGCGGCGACGGCGATTTCCTGTCGATCGGCGGCAACCATCTGCTGCATGCGCTGCGCCGCAACGTCGACCTCAACCTGTTGCTGTTCAACAATGCGGTCTACGGCCTGACCAAGGGCCAGTACTCGCCAACCTCCTATGCAGGCACACGCACCCCTTCGACGCCGGACGGTTCCGTTGACGCCCCCGTCAATGCAGCCTTGTTCGCGCTTGGCGCCGGTGCGCGTTTCGTCGCCCGGTCCGGCGACACGCTGATGGACCATCTGCCCGGCGTGTTGAAGCAGGCTCACGCCCACGCCGGCGCGTCCTTCGTGGAGATCCTCCAGAACTGTATCGTCTACAACGACGCGGTGTTAGATCACGTGACCGACAAGAAGACGGGCGCCGACCACGCCATCCGCATCGAACACGGAAAGCCCATGGTCTATGGCCGCGAAGGCGACAGAGGCCTCGTGATCGAATCCGGGACCGGAGTGGTGAACAGTGTAGTCTTAGGTGAGGGCGTTACAGAGGATGACCTGTCGGTCCATGACCAGACCAGTTTTGCCCAGGCGGCTGCCCTGGCTGCAATGGACGGGGGACATTTGCCGATGGCGCTGGGTGTCCTCTACAACGCCCCGGCACCGGACTATACGAGCCTGCGTACGGCGGGTTTCGACCAGGGGCCCTTCGGGCGGGACGATTTGGATGCCCTGCTCAAGGGCGGGGCGACATGGACGGTAGAGCCTTTGTCAGGCGACGCGTTAGGCCGGCAGCCTGAGATAGACTGTCGTTCCGGCATCGGCGGCACTTTCGAGTTCCAGAGTGCCGTCGTGGAGTTCCGCGAAGGCCTTCGCGATAGGAAGGCCCAACCCGGTCCCCCCGTAGCGGCGCACATAGGCGCCCTCGTGCTGGGTGAACGGTTTGACGACCGTGTCGAGCTCTTCCGCCGCGATGCCGATCCCATCGTCGCGGATTGCAATCATCACGCCATTGTCGGCGCAGACGGACAGTGTGATCTCGATCAAACCGTCGGGTGCCGTGAATTTCACGGCGTTGGAAAGCACCTTGTTGATCATTTCGCTCAGTTTTGCCGAGTCACCGCGAGTCTTGATCGGCGTAAAGCGGTCGCGCGACACCAGACGCATGACCCGCTGTTCCATCTGCGGTTTCAAACCGTCGACACAGCTTCTGACGACGCGCGGCAGTTCGACGACTGTTTCTTCCAGTTCGGCGTGGCCCGCCTCGATCAGCGACATGTTCAACGCGTCCTGAATGATGCCCATCAGGCTTTCGCCGCTGCCGATGATGTGATCCAGGTATGACTCATACTGGGACGACCCCAGCGGCCCCATCGCTTCGGATCGAATGGTTCCGGCCATGCCGAGGATGGCGTTCAGCGGAGTCCGCAGTTCGTGGCTCATATTCGCCAGGAACTCCGACTTGGCCCGGCTTGAGGCCTCCGACACCGCAGCGACCCGGGTCAGGTCCACAATCTCCTTTTCCCGCCGCTTGACCTCGGAAATATCCTGGTACGTCACCACCGAACTGCCGCCACCCATGGGCTGGTGCATCACCGAGATGGTTCGTCCGTCATTGAGTTTCTGTTCGTGTTCGGCCCGTTCGAACTGGGCAGCCAACCGGAGGCGCTCGCGCAGGATCCGTTCGGCCTGTTCGGGCCCGTAGTTCCCCAGCGAGACGCTGTAATCGAGGACATCTTTGAGGCTGATGCACGGCTTCACGACGGACGGTGAGAACCCGTATATCTCCAGGTAGCGGCGGTTGCAGACGATCAGCTTGTGATCGGCGTCGAACATGCACAGGCCCTGGATCATGTTGTTCAGCGCACTCTCGAACATCAGGTTCTGCATGCCCAGCTTCTGGCTGAGCGATTCCAGCGCGCCCTGGCGGCGCTTTTCTTCGGTGATGTCCTCGTAGAGCGCGACCGATCCGCCGTTTTCGATCGGGCAATGCTTGACGGCAATGATCCGGCCGTCCCGCAGCTTCTGTTCCAGGGTAGACTCGTCCCGGCGGTCGGCATGGCGAGGCCGGGCCAACAGCGCGGTCTCCGCCTGATCGCGGGTGTAGTTGCCCAGCGAGACGCTGTATTCCATGATCTTCTGCAGGGTGATGCCCGGCCGGACCACGGTCTCGGAAAAGCCGTAGATCTCCAGATAGCGGCGGTTGCACAGGATCAGCCGATGATCCTCATCGAACATGCACATGCCCTGGGACATGTTGTCCAACGCAACCTGAAAAAGCTACGCGTCCCGCCGCGCCTCTTCAGCCGAGGCGGGGCCTTCGAATACTTCCGGATGCGGGCGTGAAAGCTGTACCATCCCTGCGTGCCACGCGAATTGTTATTAACTTCAAGGCGTTATGGGCACACTTTGGTAGCACACTATCCTTTCCGAAGTCTTAATGGCCGTTTACCACGACAACCCTGGGCCTATGCGGGGGTCTATGAGGACGATCATGGTCCGGCACGGCAACGTCTCCGGGCCTGGACAATCCCAGGCGAACGCGGGCACCTTGCCAACGAACCGCCCATGAGCCGCAGCCATGACCGCCAAGGCACCGCCAGCCTCCACTGACCACCCCGCCCGGCACGCCGACCTGGACACGCCGTCCCTGGTCCTAGACCTGGACGCGCTGGAGCGCAATATCCGGCTGATGGCCGACCACGCCAAGGCCCGCAAGATCAGGCTGAGGCCCCATGCCAAGACGCACAAGTCGGTGGAGATCGGGCGGCTGCAGATGACCGCCGGCGCGGTCGGCCTGTGCTGCGCCAAGCTGGGCGAAGCAGAAGTCCTGGCCGGTGCGGGGTTGCAGCGGCTGTTGATCACCTCGCCCCTGGTCGGTGACCGCAAGCTGGACCGGCTGATCGCATTGCACAAGGCGACGGATGAAATCATCGCCGTGACCGATGCGCCGGGACAACTGGCGCCGCTTGCCACCCGCGCGGAGGCGGCGTCACGGCCCCTTCCCGTCCTGATCGATTTGGACGTGGGCCTTCACCGCACCGGAATAACGACCACAGACGCCGCCGTAGCGCTGGCGCGCCAGATCTCGGAACATCGATCGTTGAGATTTCTGGGTGTCCAGGGCTATGCGGGCCAAGTGCAGCACATTGAGTCACTGGCCGAACGGCAGCAGGCAGCGGCAACGGCGGCGAACCGGATCCGCGACCCGGTGTCAGCGCTAAAGGCAGCCGGCTTCGCGTGCGAGATCGTGACGGGGGGCGGCACGGGAACCTTCGACATCGATCCCGGTTTCGACCTGTTCACCGACCTCCAGGTCGGCTCCTACGTGTTCAGCGATGTTGAATACGACGCCGTCGCGCTGGGCCGGTCGGCTGCACATCCGTTCGACAACGCGTTGTTTGTCCTGGCCCAGGTGGTGAGCGCAAACCACGACACCTTCGTCACCATCGATGCCGGTAGCAAGAGCTTCTCGATGGACGGCCCCCTGCCCCGGGTTGTCGCGCCCGGCGGCGGCGCGCTGGTCTATGCGCCGTTCGGGGACGAGTTCGGACGGATCTCGCGCGAGGGCGGATCGGTCGACCTGGCCCTGGGCGAGCGCGTGCTGTGCGTGGTGCCGCACTGCGATCCCACCATCAACATGCACGACAGCTATGTCTGCGTCCGCGGCGGCCGGTTGGTCGAGACCTGGCCGATCCAGGCCCGCGGCGCCGCAGCCTGACTCACGCCTGCGACAGATAGCCCCCTCGCTCCATTGCCGCGGGACGGCGATTGACCCTGATCAACGCTGCAAAGTACCGTTCGGGTATCGTGTTTTCCCAACAATTCCGGTGCACGAAACAGGAGGCGACGGGCATGACCACGCAAGAGGAGGGCGCACCCTCTGACGCGAGCGCGAAGGCTGGCCCGTTCGTCCTGGCCCGAGACGGGCTTCATGACCTTATCCAGGCGCTGAAAAGCCAGGGCTATACGCCGGTGGGTCCCGTGGTACAGGACGGCGCCATCGTCCTGGACGAGATCGACAGCGCCGACGATCTTCCCTGGGGCTGGACCGACGACCAGGAAGCGGGACGTTATCGTCTGGCGCACGAACATCACCCCTCGGCGTTCCATTTCACGCAAGGCCCGCAGTCCTTCAAGAAGTACCTTTACCCGCCCGAGGTCCGGCTGTGGCGGGCAAGCAAGAACGGCAACGGGTTCACGGTCGAGGAGGACCGCCCGCCGGCGCCGCGCTACGCGTTCCTCGGGGTCAGGGCCTGCGACCTCGCCGCGATTGACGTCCTTGACCGGGTGTTCGACCGCAGCGACCACCCCGACCCGACCTATCAGGCGCGCCGCCACGATGCCCTGTTCGTCGCGGTCAACTGCGCGACTGCCGGAGGCACTTGCTTCTGCGTCTCGATGGACACCGGGCCGAAGGCGAAATCGGGCTTCGACCTGGCGTTGACCGAAGTGGTCGACGAGCCGCGCCACGACTTCGTGATCGAGGTGGGAAGCGAGCGCGGCCGCGATGTCCTGGCCGGGCTCGCCGTGACCCCCGCCGACGAGCACGACGTCTCGGCCGCAGCGCGGGTCAGCGAACGCACCATGGGCATGATGGGCCGGTCCCTGGACACCGACGGCCTTGCCGAGCGCCTGAGCCAGAACATCGACCACCCGCATTGGAACAAGGTCGCCGAGCGGTGTCTGACCTGCGCCAATTGCACCATGGTCTGCCCCACCTGCTTCTGCTCCACGGTGGACGACCGTTTGGACCTGGACGGTGCCCATGCCGAGCGCTGGCGCCACTGGGATTCCTGTTTCACGCTTGATTTCACCTTCACCGCGGGCGGCGCGATACGCCAGGGCGGTGCGTCGCGTTACCGTCAGTGGCTGACCCACAAGCTGAGCACGTGGGTCGATCAGTTCGACACCTTCGGATGTGTCGGATGCGGCCGCTGCATCAGCTGGTGCCCCGTCGGGATCGACATCACCGACGAGGCCGCCGCAATCGTCCGGCCGCAGTCCGGGCAGGGAGACTGACCATGAAAACGATTGAAGACCTGGTCCGCGAGAATCCCGTCTTCGATGACGTGGACGACGACATCCTGCAACTGATCTCAGGCTGTGGTCAGAACGTCGCCTTCGAGGCAGGAGACTTCCTGTTCCGCGAGGGCGAAACTGCCAACCGGTTCTTCCTCCTGCGCGGCGGCACCGTCGCCCTGGAGATCTTCGTGCCCGGCCGTGGTCCAATGATCTTCAAGACGCTGCAGGAGAACGAGCTTGCAGGGACTTCCTGGCTGATCCCGCCTTATCGCTGGAAGTACGACGCGCGGGCGTCGGGCCGTGTGCACGCAATCGCCTTCGATGCGCAATGCATGCGCGACAAGAGCGAGGCGGACAACAAGGTCGGATACGCCCTGATGAAGAAGTTCGTCCCGGTGCTGATCGACCGGCTGCAGACGGCCCAGGTCCAGATGCTGGACGTCTTCTCGCGGCGAGACGAATTGGTGGGCCAATAATGGAGATGGCAACGCCGGTGGCGGCGGGACCCTCACCGATGGTTCCTGTGCCTGCCACCGTTCGCGGCATCCGCCGCAACTACTCGGGCGTCTATACGTTGGAAATCGAACCGCCCGAAGGCGACGCGTTCCGCTTCAAACCGGGCCAGTTCAACATGCTGTATGCCTACGGCGTCGGCGAGGCAGCCATCAGCATCTGCGGCGACCCGGAGAAACCGGAATCCCTGGTCCACACCATTCGGGCCGTGGGCGCAGTCACCCGCGGACTGACCCAAGTGAAGGCCGGAGACCAGATCGGCCTGCGCGGACCGTTCGGCAGTGCCTGGCCCGTCGAGGCCGCGCGCGGCCAGGATGTCCTGGTGGTGGCGGGGGGCCTTGGCCTGGCGCCGGTGCGCCCGGCGCTTTACTGGCTGTCCAATCACCACGAAGCGTTCAACCGGGTTACCCTGCTTTACGGCACCCGTGACCCGGCGACCATCCTTTACGAACGCGAACTTGGACGGCTTTCCTATTCCGGCAACATGAACGTCTTCGTGACGGTCGATAGGGCCGATCCGGAATGGGCCGGCAATGTCGGGTTGGTCACCGGACTGGTGGACCGCGCCCGCTTCGATCCCGCGAACACCACGGCGTTCATATGCGGCCCGGAAGTGATGATGCGGTTTGCCGCCCAGACCATCGAAGATGCCGGCGTGCCGCCTGAGCGGATCTACCTGTCGCTGGAACGCAACATGAAATGCGCCATCAAGCAGTGCGGGCGGTGCCAGTTCGGCCCGGTCTTCATCTGCCAGGATGGCCCGGTGTTCCCGCTGGACGTGATCGACCCCTACATCAATCTCAGGGAGTACTGAGATGTCGGCAGCAAGACCCAAACTCGCGGTCTGGAAATTCGCCTCCTGCGACGGCTGTCAGCTGAGCCTCTTGGATTGCGAAGACGATCTGTTGAAGATCGCCGACGCGATCGAGATCGCCTATTTCCGCGAAGCGACCCGGGTCGAGGTCGAGGGTCCCTACGACCTGTCGATCGTCGAAGGATCGGTCACGGCGCCCGAGCACGTGCAGGACATCCGTAAGATCCGCAAGCAGTCGAAATTCCTGATGACCATCGGCGCCTGCGCCACCTCGGGCGGCATCCAGGCCTTGAAGAACTACCGCGACGCCAACGATTTCGTCGCCGCGGTCTATGCCCGGCCCGACTATATCGACACACTGGCCACGTCGACGCCGATCTCAGAGCACGTGAAGGTCGATTTCGAGTTGCGCGGCTGCCCCATCAACAAGGGCCAGCTGTTGGAGGTGGTCAACGCCTACCTGCACAAGCGGCGCCCACAGATCCCCGAATACAGCGTCTGCATGGAGTGCAAACGGCGCGGCAACGTCTGTGTGATGGTCGCCCACGGCACGCCGTGCCTGGGCCCGGTCACCCATGCCGGCTGCGGGGCGATCTGCCCCAGCTACGACCGTGGCTGCTACGGCTGTTTCGGTCCTATGGAAACACCCGTGACCGGCAGCCTGAGCAACCAGTGGGCCGGCCTCGGCGCGACCCAGAAGGTGATCCACGACGCCTACCAGACGTTTAACGCAAGCGCGCAGCACTTCCGCGCGGAGGCCGAACGCCATGAGCACTAGAAACATCGAAGTCGACTATCTCGCCCGCGTCGAAGGCGAAGGCGGACTTTACCTGAAGATCCGGGACAATGCGGTCGAAGAGGCCAAACTCAGCATCTTCGAGCCACCGCGCTTCTTCGAGGCGTTCCTGCAGGGCCGCGACCACACCGAGGTGCCGGACATCACCGCGCGCATCTGCGGCATCTGCCCGATCGCCTACCAGATGAGCGCCGTCCACGCCATGGAAGACGCCGCGGGCGTGACGATCGACGGACCCTTACGCGAACTGCGTCGCTTGCTTTATTGCGGCGAGTGGATTTCCAGCCATGCGCTGCATGTCTACATGCTGCACGCGCCCGACTTCCTGGGCTTCGAGGACGCCATCCAGATGGCGGCCGACCACGGCGCGGTCGTGGAACGGGGTCTGAAGCTGAAGAAGGCCGGCAACGACATCACGACAGTGCTGGGCGGCCGGGAAATCCATCCCATCAATATCCGCGTCGGCGGCTTCTACAAGGTGCCGCGCCGCAAGGACTTCGAGGCCTTGGCCGAAACCCTGAAATGGGCCCGGGACGCCGCGCTGGAAACGGTGCGCTGGACGTCCGCCCTGCCCTTCCCGGACTATGAACACGACTACGAGTTCGTGTCTCTGAGGCACGACAGCGAGTATCCGTTCAACGAAGGCCGGGTCGTTTCGTCCAAGGGCATCGATATCGACGTGCAAGCCTATCCGGCCTACTTCAAGGAGGTCCACGAGGAGCATTCTACCGCCCTGCATTCAGTGATCCGCGAGCGCGGCGACTACTTCGTGGGCCCGCACGCGCGGTTCAACCTGAACCAGGACAGGCTTTCGCCCATGGCGGCAGAGTCGGCGCGGGAGGCGGGGCTGGGCGACGGCTGCCTGAACCCGTTCAAGAGCATCGTGGTACGCAGCATCGAAACCCTGTTTGCCTGCGAAGAGGCGTTGCGGATCATCGAAGCCTACGAGCCCCCGGACAAGCCCTACGTGGAGGTCGAGCCGCGCAATGCCGAAGGCCACGGCGCCACCGAGGCACCCCGCGGTATGCTCTACCACCGGTACAGGCTGGACGGCGAAGGACAGGTAACCGAGGCGCAGATCGTGCCGCCGACGTCGCAGAACCAGGGCATCATGGAACATGACCTGCGCCAGGTCGCGGGCAAGTCCCTGGACATGGACGACGCGGCACTGACGTGGCTGTGCGAGCAGACGGTGCGCAATTACGACCCCTGCATTTCGTGCTCCACTCATTTCCTGAAGCTCGATATCGATCGGGAATGAGCGAGCGCCGCCGCACCCTGGTCCTGGGGGTCGGCAACCGTGACCGCGGCGACGACGGGGTTGGCCCAGCGGTCATAGACAGGCTGAAGACGTTGGAAAACGACACAGCGACGGTGCGTGAGGCGCCGGCGGACGCCAGTGCCATCATCGCGGCCTGGGAAGGCTTTTCGCGCGTGATCCTGGTCGATGCCTGCCGCTCGGGCGCCCTGGCCGGTTCAATCCGGCGCATCGACGCTGCATCCGAAGAGCTTCCGTCGGACCCGCCGGGCTGCTCGACCCACGGCTTCGGGCTTGCTGCGGCCATCAATCTTGCACGCGCCATGGGGACACTGCCGGAACAGGTGGTGGTCTATGCGGTGGAGGCGGAAACCCTGGACCACGGTGCGCCCTTGTCGCCTGCCGTCGAGGCAGCCGCGGTCACCGTCGCTGACCGCGTGGCCAACGAACTCGTGGCAGCTACCTGAGGCCGTTCGCCAGGTAATTGTTGACCCAGGCGACCATCGCGCGCTGGACCTGTGGGTTGGTGTTCACCCATTTGGTCAAGAGAAGCGCCAGCAGAGGGGGCAATCCGCGGACGTTCGCCATGCCGGGTGTCGCCCCGACAGCGCGGCCGTCGGCGAACCATACCTTGGGCGCCAGCGTGAACCGGGCCTGAAGCGGCTGGCGGTCGGTTTCCACATCGCATTCCACAGGCTGCGCGGGGACGACAAGGTCTTCCGCGTGAACCAGCGCATTGAACAGGGTCGCGCGTTCCAGTCCCACTTCCAGGAGACAGCCCGCATCTCGCACGACACCGCCGGTGATCCGGATCAGGTCGTCGCGCGCCCGCTCTTTCAACTCGAACGGAACCGTGCACGCAATGATGTCGACCCCCGGATCGCCGAGCTGGTCGATGCAATCCCGGGCAATATAGTCATTGGCCTGTCCGGCACCGACCGGCACACCTGTGGCGATCAGGACGGAAACCAGCATCGGAAAAAGCCGCAGAAGTGAGAACGAGGCCACAGGTCGTAACGATCGGGTCATTGGAAACAAGCTGTTTTGGCGGTGCAAGCGGTGATGCGGGACCCGCCTTCCCTGACGGCAGGCGGGGCGGCTAGTGGTAGCAAACACGTTGCATCCCGACACAATCAATGAGATGGACTTAGCGGGTCCTGCCGGCGCCAAAAGCATCCGATTTCGCCTCTGGGGCACCGACCACGCGGGCGGAAGGCAGAACGACCGTGACGGTTGTCCCTTTGCCCGCATCGCTTTCGAAGTGCAGGCTTCCGCCGTGCAATTCCGCAAGCGACTTGGCCAGGGGCAGCCCAGCCCGGTTCCTTCGAACCGGCGGGCGAAGCTGTTGTCCAACTGACCGAAACGTGACAGCGCCAGCGGCACCTGATCCGATGTCATACCGATCCCCGTGTCGATGATCGAGAACACCAGATGCGATCCCGCGGAATAGCCAACCCGCAGTTCCACCTCACCGCCTGCGGGCGTGAACTTGACGGCATTGCTCAACAGATTGACCAGAATCTGGACCATCTTCGTGTGATCGGCACGGATCACAACGGAGTCATCCACCGCGTCCGTGCGCAACTGGACCCCGGCATCCTTAGAAGACCGCCGGACCATTCGAACGCATTCGTCCACCAGATCGCAGACGAGGAGCTCGCTTTCATCGAGCGTCTCCGCCCCGGCTTCGATTTTGGAGAAATCCAGGATCGTGTTGATCAGGTGCAAGAGATGCTCGCCGCTGGCGTGAATGCCGTCGACATACTCGTCGTAGCGCTTGTGGCCCAGCGGACCCTGGATTTTCGCCTGCATGGCCTCCGAGAACCCCAGCACCGCGTTAAGCGGGGTGCGAAGCTCATGGCTCATATTCGCCAGGAACAGGGACTTGGCACGATTGGCCGTCTCGGCATCGTCCTTGGCGGCAATCAACCTCCGCTGGGAATCTTGGCGTTCGGTGACGTCGCGCAGCACGCAGATGTGAATGTCCTCGCCGGCATAGCGCATTTCGCTGAACAACACCTCCAGCGGAAACTCCAAGCCGTCTTTCCGGCGCCCTTTTGTCTCCAGGCACCCGTCGCCCATTCTGATATTACCGGCGGGACGGCATTTCACCGTCGATGCCAGCGGAGGGCGGCCAAGCTGGGAAGGGATCAGCAGCCCGATCTCGCTCTTCACGATTTCGTCGCCCCGGTATCCGAACAGTTGCTCCGTGGCACGGTTGACGCTCCTGATTTCACCCCTGTTGTTGGTCGTGACAATCGCGTCGGCCACAGTTTCCAACACAGCGCCCAGGTAGTCGCGATCTGCCTGCGCCTTGACCTTTTCGCTTTCCAGTTCCGCCGTGCGGCTTGCCACCCTTTGCTCAAGTTCTTCGTTCAGCCGCCTCAAATTGGCCTTCGACCGCATGAGCGCGTTGTAGGCCCGGTGCTTTTCCGATTCCCGTTTTTCGTCGCGATCCAGCATGTCGTCGAACGCCGCGATGACATGGCCCAGTTCGTCGTTTCGGGAGATATCGACCTTCGTCCGCTTCCCGGTTTCGACGAACGCCTGGATTGCGGCCAGGAATTTCCGCAATGGACCGCCGACGATGAACCTGAAGCCGATCGTCGCTGCCACCACGGCGCACAGGATCGACACGATAACCACCGCAAAGACGATGTTGCGGCGTTGTGCGCGCGATGCGGCAATCTCCGCATTGGAGAAGCGCAGCAGCAATAGCATGGCGCCATCCTGCCCCACCGGGATGCGGACATGATGGCCGTCCTCTCCGCCTCTGCAGCCAAGTCCCTGCGGCAACGCAATCAGCGGAGTCGCGGCGATCGCCGTCGTCAGCTCGGCGCAAAGGAAGGCGCGATCCGCGGCCAGCGGTGCCATCAGGTCGCGTCCCAGTTGCGGATTGCTGACGATGTCGTGACGCGACAGCACAAAGGCGGTGCGCGCCGCCAGATTCCCCATGCGCGCCGCAAGCGTATCGCGGTCATCCCTGAGTTCGTAGCGGACCATGGCATCTAGTCCGGGCAGAGCCAGGCAGAGGAACACGGGAATCAGCACCCAGAGGAACTTGGCCAACAGGCCTGTTCCAAGCGGAACCTTCAGCGAAGTGAGATCGAGTTTCGACATGCCGGCGTCACCCGGAGGACGGTGAGCGCCCTAGCCCCTGACCTTGGTGACGACGCCTGCCTCCATCAACCGGTACAGCAAGGCGCGGTTGGCAATGGCTGTATGGAAGACGACATAGGCACCGTCCCGGCGCGCCACATAGTAGTCCACCAGCACGTCCTTCCCCGCGCCGTCTTTGAAGTCGTAGCAGAGGACATAGTGATTGCCCATCTGCAGGATCATCGTATGGGCGGTCACCGGATGCAGCTCCCGGACTTCGTTCTTTCTGGTGTCCAGGAACAGATAGACGCCATCCACCAACTGCTCGGTGATGTGGCGCTGCATTTCAGCCTGCAATGCGGCTCGCTCGGAGAGAGTCAGAGCCGAGCCAAAGGTCGGGATAGTCGCGAGAACGACCACTGCCAGCACGCGACTAACGATCCCTGACAAACTACCCATCATACAAATCCCGGAGGTTTGTTTGGTTTCCGGGCAGTTTAGCGAGACTTGCCTTAATGCGTTGTTAAACAGCGTATTTTTGCCCCTCAGGCCTTTGTATGCAGGGCGACAGCAAACGCTGTGGTGGTGTGTTGCCTACCCAGGCGGTCGGGCTGAGAGCCGGGCAGATTGGGCAGACGGGCTTGATTGTGGTTAACGGTCGAGAAGCTTCACGCGACAAGAGCCCCGCCCCAGGTTGGCGGGAGGCCGCGGCCCGGGCCCTACCGACCTACCGCATATCCCTGCATGAAGCGCGGATTTGCGCCAGCCTTTAGGACGTCGCCGTCTTTCGCGGTCGCAGTAACACGGCCCAGGCACCAGTCTTCGTCCACCGTCAATGCGTGGCCGCGGCGGCGAAGGTCGTCGACGGTGTTCTCCGGGAAACGCCCTTCGATCGTCAGGCTGCCGGGCTGGCTTTCGCGCGGGTAGAAAGAACTGGGGAAGTGGGCGGTCTGGAGTTCCGGCGCGTCGATCGCCGCCTGCAGGTCCAGACCGTGATGCACGTGGCGCAAAAAGACATGCAAGGACCACTGGTCCTGCTGGTCGCCGCCCGGCGTTCCGAACGCCATGTAGGGCGCGCCGTCGCGCAGCGCCAGCGACGGGGTCAGGGTCGTGCGCGGCCGCTTGCCGGGCGCCAGGCTGGCGGGCTTGCCCTCCTCCAGCCAGAACATCTGCGCCCTTGAGGTCAGGCAGAACCCCAGTTCGGGGATTACGGGAGAACTCTGCAGCCAGCCGCCGCTGGGGGTGGCAGAGACCATGTTGCCCCATTTGTCGATGACGTCCACATGGCAAGTGTCGCCGCGTGCCTGACCGGATGCATCCGTCGGGTGTTCTTCAAAGCGCGCCACCGTGGGTTCGCCGCCGCCATGCGCGCCCGCATGGGCAATATCGCCGGCCGCGCCTGACTTGCGCACGACCGGTGCGGAGCCATATCCGGGCACGACACCAGGACGAAGATCGAACGAGGCCGTGTCGGAAACCAGGCCACGCCGTTCCGTATTGTAGGTGTCGGACAATAGCGTCTCGACCGGGACCTCGACGAAGTCGGGATCGCCATAGAATGATTCCCGATCGGCAGAGGCCAACTTGGCACATTCGGTCACCGTGTGGACGAAGTCCGCGCTGTCGGTGGCCATGTCGCCCAGGTCGAACCCCTTCAACAGCGCGAGTTGCTGCAGGAACACCGCCCTCTGCCCCCACGGGCCCGTCTTGCAGACGGTGTAGCCGTGATAGTCGTAGGTGAGCGGCCGCTCGACTGTCGCCGACCAGCCGGCCATATCGTCGGCCGTCAACAGACCGCCATTCCGGCGACCGCTCACATCCATTGCCTTGGTCTGCCGACAGAAACTGTCGATCGTCTCGGCAACGAAACCCCGGTACCAACTGTCCCTGGCGGCATCGATCCGGGCTTCCCTGTTACCGCCGCCTGCTTCGGCCTCGCGCAGGATACGCTTGTAGGTTTCCGCCAGGACGGGATTGGCGAACAACCGGCCTGGCGTCGGCACACCGTCCTTCAGATAGACCGCGGCCGACGTCGGCCATTCAGTCTCGAACAGCTCGCGAACCGTTGCGATGGTGTTGGCGATGTTGGGAACCACGGGATAGCCCCGCTCGGCATAACCGATCGCCGACTCCAGAACCTCGGCCAGCTCCATCGTGGGTCCATTCCGGACACATGGGTTACAGATTATACCGAAGACATGGGTAACACTTTTGCGTCGAATGGGTTTTCGACGGGTTCCAGCCTACATGTCTGGTGATCGAAGTATCCCAGGTCGTATTGCAT
>Ga0209782_1000595_pt1 | contig 16467 bp, 9 predicted proteins | sample WorMetmaBAHAMAS1_FD_187390 | JGI IMG/M metagenome (GOLD analysis project Ga0209782, IMG submission 187390) | Marine gutless worms symbiont microbial communities from Max Planck institute for Marine Microbiology, Germany - Inanidrilus... | ecosystem: Host-associated > Annelida > Digestive system >...
GGTGCAACGCGCGTTTATACTAATCTCCACTTAAGTCAGAGTTAATTGGAGATTTAAGGACTACTTAAGTTAAGTATGGATGGTGCAACCGGCCCTAAATGGGCTACACACTACACAGTGCACTGCAGACTTTCAGTCGATCTATAATGAACGTTGAAGCATTAGCATAGGAGTACCAGTACAGAGGTTGTCAGTGAGGCCACATGCTGAGTCTGAGCAACGTGACGTGTTATTGATTTTACCGGCAATCAAGCGGAACGAATCTATGAGTTCTTCTGACAGCACGGGCAGTGGGCTGGCTGGCGCGCGTACGGTGTGGCTGGTACGCTAGCTGCACAGCAATCTTCGTCGTCATGGACGCGCGTCACGTGATCAAACATAAACAAACTGGTCGCTCATTTTGATTTCATTGCCGTGGATATTAATATTTCGATCTTACGAGATGCGAAAACGCAGTTAGACATGTGATTGTTTGAATTCATGGAAAGAAGTGTGGTTTGTGACATTAATAAGTTTTAACAGCCCCAGCTTTCGACTAGATGGAGGCTGTGAGAAAACTGCTGGCTGTCACAGCGGTGATGGCTTCACTCTGGCATCTGTGCCAGTCCGAGTATTTAGAGGGAAGGTTGAAGTCATTAGAGGTAAGAGGATTGATAGTTAGCTGGTCGTAATATCAGCATTATGTGAAGTTAAAGGTCTAGCCGGTGCCTAAAACAGAGGACGTAGTTTATCATTTTACGTGCATGCAGCTATTACCATATTGTTGTTAGAATTAATTTTTAGCACGAGATGTAAATACACATCTCGCGTTTATGCTACGATGTCAGTGTCCGTCTGTCTGCCTGTGACGGAAGTGAATTGGCCGGCACTTATAGCTAATTTACGTTTCAAAGTCCGATCCCAATTTACCGCGCATTGTCGTCGCGGGGAGGGGTCATCTCTACAACAACATCTCGCGCTTTGCTAGCGACTGCTAGGCCCTCTTGTACACATTGGGAAGGGGGCTTGCAGACCCAACTCCTCGAAGTTACTTTTTAGAAGATGAAATAAACGTAACATTATAAGCTGGCAAAGCTGCTAACTGCAAGCAAGGCCTATGTACTAGCCAGGGTATGCAGCATTAACTACTTAGTTTAAGCCAAAAGATAAAGTCACCCAGTTTAATACTAATTACAAATGCATTAGTTATAAATTTCACTATAGATGGAAAGTGGCTGTAGTGAAATTTCTAATTAATGGATTAAGCTATTAGAAACTATTGTTCATCAATTTTGTGAAAAACCATTGGATATCACCTTTAAGTGGAAAGATAAAGTCACCCATTATATCAGACATTTTCTATATTGTCGATTTTAAACGTTGCATAAAATGAATTAGAATGAAGGTGTAATTTCAGTTGTCTATGTACAGTGAATGAGTGTGTGATTTGTTTGTGCAGCCATGGACATTTCTTGCCCGTTTTTGTTTTCTCTCAGGAGTAGGCAGGCTGAACTATTCGCTCTCCTTTCCTGTTGTAAGTTTTGCCTATTATTTGTCTATGAGTGTATTTCATTTTTATGCTTATGCTACAAGCTTTTGTTTTGCTGCTAAAATATCAATGGATATTTGTTCATTTTTGAAGGCCTTCCGGGACCTAACAGGGCATGGCTGTTAGTTGTTTATGTTACCACATTATATTCCCTATTTTAGTAGCATTTTCTGTGAGCCAACAGGATGTGGCTGGTAGGTGTTTGGTATGTGAACATGGTAGTCATGTGACTGGTATACCGAAAGCTACTGCAGTCAGACTCTGGTAGGTTCTGGTAAGTGTCTGGTATACCAGGTCACAAATTATTCCATATTTGGAAAGTATGGGTGTGGCATGAAAACATTAACAACTAACAGCCACGCCCAGTTCAATCCTGGTAGGTCTTCAAATACAAAGCTTTTCCTTATGTGGAATAATTTATGTGACCTGGTATATCAGCTTCCAACCAGAACCTACCGGAGTCTGACTGCAGTAGCTTTCAGTATACCAGTCACGTGACTACCATGTTTACATACCAAACATCTAGGCCTACTAGCCATGTCCCGTTGGCACTTCAAAAATTCCACTATTGACAACACTGCAGGATACATAACTCACCTTGTAACTCATCTTGTACGACCTTACTAGCAGGTCACACCAACCAGAGAGGCCTGTGGCTCAACGAATAAATCCATGAAAAAGCCCGTCTTTGACATTCTTAATTTTTGCAATCAATTTTTGAAGGTGTTGAGGATGGGAGCTCCAACTTTTTGTTGCGCCATCTATTTATTACTCTGCTGGAAAATAATACTTCCAACAGTCCAATTGCACCTCATTTTGGTTAGCTTTAATGAGTGGTCTCTTGTTCCTTTATTATTTTTATCAAGTGCAAACATATCTTGAATCTCTGATATTAACTTTCCCTGAGATATTTTAAACACCTCTGTCATATCCTGTCTATTTCGTCTTTCTTCCAATGACCATAAGTTTAAACACCTTAATCTTGCTTCGTATCCCAGTCCATTCATACTTCTAATCAACTTCGTAAATCTACATTGAACCTGTGATACATGTTTGTGTAAGGGGGACAGATCCAGGAATGCCATATGCCCAATTGTTGATCCTGGCCGCGCCATGTCATCTTGCCTGACGACGGGCGTGCGTCCGACGATATCGTTAACTCGGAAGGCGGCATCCCAAATTTGAATCTCAAACGGATCAGCCAGTGTAGTCCGTCCGGAATACCCATGCCGGTAAATCACCCCCGAAGCGACTGCCTCACGCCACTCAGTGGATCCGAATTTGCAACATTCCCGGGCTGCACACTGATTGACCCCTCGCAGTAGACTCTCGCAAGGCTCTCGCCTTGGGACACGTTCTCGGCCAGGGGTCACTCTGGTATGGCATGTCACTGAGTGCAGACGAACGGGTTATTGAGCAATAAACGTGTTGTCGGAAACATCTCTTGGTTGTTGTTACTTCTAGTGGCCACCACCCGGTGATCTGCAGTCAATTAATAATGCATGATCACCAGAGATATTCCATCTAATTAGTATCACATATTTCATTGGTGTGTTAATTAATATCAACCATTTTTAGCCATTTATTTATTTACTTATAGTTAAAGTTCAATTTAATGTGATCTAGTTTTTAACTTTGTAAAATATTTCAACTTCAGTTTCAATTCACTCTAGCCTATTGTAAAAGTGAAGTTGTGATTATACGGCCCATCAGTAAATAAAGAATATTTATCCCAGATCCAGCTTTACTCGATATTTGGTGAACTTCTTATATAACTGACGCGCCCTATTATATATATGCCTAGTATTTATTAACAAACTGCTTCTGAGCTGCTGAGATTACTTGTCCATTTTTTCAATATTTGTTTATTGAAAAATTGACAACCGCAATTTAAAAAATACAGAAATATTGAAAGTTAAAGTCGAAAATACATAGTACAAATAAATTGAGTAATGTACATTTACAGTGTAAATGCTTACAACTCATCATCACAGCATTACAGTTTTTGGTGTTTAGATATGTTTTCCTGTAATCCTAGGATGTTTTGATATGTTAGTAGAAAGTTACAATAAACTACCATTAATCTAACAGCATATGTATTAATCTTTGCAGGAACACCAGCCAATGAAGTTATTAATGTATTATGATGAACCAGACCAATGGCCTGCAGTGTATAAGTCTACTCTGGTATGCATTCTGCATTGCATCATTAACACTTCAGTGCCGTAAGAATCTTAATTCTTAGCCTAATAATGAACAGTGATGATATTTTGATGTGAGTTGTTTCAACTGACAAATAGTTTATATTAATCTGCCTGATATATTTGTGTGCAATCATTGTGTTGCTCTATAGTTCTACTGTGGCAGCCACTGATGGATTAAATATGCTCATTATGGTTTAGTTTTTGTGACGTGTCATGTTTTATCCATATGAGTCACTTAACTGTCTTCAAGGTAATTGCTACATTAGCAAACTAATTTCAAAAGAGTTATGTGTGTATGCAGTATTGAAAGAAACCTGAAATTTGCCAAAACTGAATTTCATCACATGTAGTTTACAGTTCTGATACTTGCTCTGCCCTCTTGACTGCTTTTGCTCTTGCAGGCTTTGCGATTATGTGCTCTGTAATTTTACAGTTGACTCTGACATTGACATTGACACTGACCTTACTAGGGAACATCAAAATGCTGGAGAATTATTTAACTATTCTGTGATATATTGTGTACTGCATTTATACACAGTGATCTGCTGTTATGTACAAGCAGCATTTACAGATGACTATCATGTTAGATTGGGGTTTTGCTTGTTGTATGTTTTAACCAGATAGCCTATCTCATTATTAGTTTTTTGCATATATTTGTGAATTTTGCTGATTTTATCTTGATTGTGGCTGTCAAACACCAGTGCAGTAGATTATCTGCAAAGACTGTCATAATGCTATACTAGTCTACCAGCTCAGTTTGGTTTATCCCTCACAGGCTGAAGGCATTACATAGAAGATAAGCTGCCACACGTTGGATTTTTGTTAAATGTTCTTTTGACCTGCATTGAATTCTCTTATTCTTCTTTCATTCGTCTTCTTTTTTAATCTTCTGCTTGTTCTGTTGATGAGTGTTTTGCGGCATGCTATTGGTCGCGTTTGTGTTTTAGGCCGATTAGTTCAAAGTTGAGAAATTTTATCTCTGTCTCTGTCTCTCTCATCTGTCTGTCTCTGTATTGTTTATTTGCTATTTATGTAGTTATTTTGGCGACCAGCTTAGATGAGCACTTGCTTTTCTGGTGGCCTGTCACTGTGCTTTATATTGTTTTCTTGTTCTATTTACATGTATGTTCTGCACACTTGGTTAAATAAATTGATTGATTGATTGATGCTAGTCATGTTTGGAGCGGACTTCTCCACCATATATCATTCCTGAGCGACGTCAGTCCATTACAATGGACATGTCAGTGTACTGGTCCGGCTGTTCTCAGAAAGGTGGCACTGTCACATGCAGTGCTGAAAACTCGTTTGACTCGGCACGTGAACGATGGTGGTATGTCGCCGTCAGCCGCTGTCTCAACTCCACATTCCAGGTACCATGATCTGTGATGATTTAAGGGGGGGATGGCAGGGGCATGTACCTTTCCCGACATACCAAAAGTGGCACATTTTAATACATTGCTAAGCTGCGACAATCGACAGAACGTGTCAAAATTTTTAAAAGTGCAGAGTTTGGAAAAAGTTCGAGAGGTAAGTATCCATATTTATGGAGATACCTAAATATCCTTGAAAAGATGTTGTAGGATAGGTCACGGGGATAGTGTATGCCAAAAACAAGCTGGATCCATTTGATCATTTCTACACACAGATACACAGACAACAGACACAGGGCCGTAACAATCATGCTAGCACAGTAGTGGCATCACGTGGGTAAAATTTTTCTTTTACTGCTGCTGCTGCTGCTGATGCTCCTGATGATGATGATGGTGAGAGTAATTATGTTGAGTGTGATGTTGCGCAGGGTATAGATATAACATACAGAATAATGATGACAAATGGAAGAAAAGGCGACATTTGGCATTACCACTTCTCAGCAGATGAGTTTGGTACGCTGACCTCCGTGGTCTCTCTAATGTCTCCATGGTCTCTCTGCATTTTTGCTGCAATATTTACTGAAATTAATGTTTCGCTTTAGTGTTTCTTTAAATAAAACCTAGTAAAAGCAAACTTTACATAAAATAATAGCAGCATCGAAAATGTGAGAAAGTTGTGGCACAGATTGAAATTTACGTGAACAAGTATTTCAGTTACTGCAGATGGTCACCAACATGTGCCATGTTAGTTTGAAATCTTGTCAGCGGCTGCATGACTATACAAAACATTACATGTTAAAAGGCTTGCAATTAGTGAATGACCTTGAAAGTCACTAAAGGTTACTAGAAATCGTGAAATTATGGGCCATTTGTCAATTTCTATATTTGATCTATAATAACAGTGTTGCTATCTAGCACCATTCTGAGATATGACCAGTCTATGACTTCGAGAAGTGCTTCATTTTGATGTGATGATTGAAATTATACAGGCCATATATGGGTTTATGTACATATTGTACCTAACACATGCTAAGTATAAGGTTAGAAAGGTTTTTAACAACAAAAATGATATTTAGTTGTCATGTAATGAAAGCAGCGCTGTGTAATACTTCCAGGCATTCTTGTTCTTCTCGTTTTTGTTCTTTTTAATCTGCGTTCTGCTGTGTGCATGTGCTGCATTTGAAGCGGTCATTACCTACATTTCGATTGTTCATTTGTAAGTGGATCCTCTAACATTAAACCTGTATGCTTTTTTGAAAATATCATATATCACTGTTCCTGTACCATTTATTTATAGTACTGTTTAACTGAGAAAGCCTTCATCTGCTTGCCATCCTAAATATTATTGTCTGGTTTTGCAGATATTCTGCCAGTGGACATTGCATTTCTCTGTGGCATGATTGTACTACTGATTCTCGCTGCTGTTTCTGCTCGTAAGATGCACAAAATACATTTCACTGATTCTTTTGTTGACTTCTGTGTTTTCACTTGATTATGTTGTTATTGTACAAGTGTTACTAATAGGTTCTGTTATAGAATATCTATTTGTTTAGTTATTTGGAAAACACATTAAGTGATTTTTTGGCATGTTATTTGATAACTTGTTATGTCGATGGGTTCGTACATTCTGGATATGGTGACACAATGTAAAACACTGACCTGTCCTGAGAGCTGTAAAGATGTCCATTTTCTTGATGTCGACCATGACTGCACTTTCACGAATTCTACCTGTGATATGGCACTGATGTTTTGCTGATATGCACGTGTACAGAATGCATTTGTATTATTGTGAACATTACAAATCATGCACTTTCTAGAACTTTACTTGTGCCATTTACCTGAGTTTTGCAGTTACGATACATTGTACCTCTGTCCTGATACACTGACGTGGAAAACAGTAGGAATGATTGTCGGCAAAGTGTATCGTAATTGTGCATGCTTGATCACTGTTAGCTGGATGACAGGAAAGTCATCTGAGTATTAAAGAAATATCCCCGTTATTACCGTAGGATTTCTTGTAGCTCATAACCAGGCCCAAGTGTTGAGTAATTAACTCTAGAAAAAATCACTTAAACAAGAACTAGATGTAGTAGGTAAAATGCATATACAGAGTGAGTGTTGCACAGTTTCAGTTGATGATGTTGTTGGTGCATGCAGATATGTTAAAGAAAAGACTGTTGTTTCACACATCCTATAAGCTGTACTTGGCTTCCTTGTCATTTGCCGTTATCTACCTTTTCGTCATGTGCATTGCATATGGCAGATATGCAAATGATGGTATTCGCGACGAGGCTATACGCGTCTTTGGTAACCGCCTCCTAGATAATATAATTTGTATTAGTTAGTATGTTAGCTGACAAGCACACAAGTAATATAATTTACAAAGTTACATAATTACAGTGGTAGAATTAAAAACAAGGACAGTGGCATTGGCAGATCCAGGAATTTAGAAAGGGGGGGGGGCATGTGGCAAGCACTGAGTGTGAACCTATAATGGGGGTCAGCAGTGGAATCCAGGGGCAGTGAGAGCCCCTGGTTGGGAGGGCCAAAGGATTTTTCCCTGAAGCCTGTATATCTGTTGAACTGTAGATTCACTGTTAATGACTATTCATGTTGAACGCTATCACTGAGTTTAGAATGGAAGTGTGAAAGTTTGATAATGTACAACATTGGCTTTTCCTTGAGCTTGTTAACTCATTCCCCATAACTCACACTCATCCTCGCTATGCAACCACAAGTTTAGTGCCTTAATTAACCATTGTGTCAGTGCTTCACTGTTATTGGCATTTGGCTGAGTATGCTCACATAAATACCATAAAACATAGCACTGCTGTAATAGATATAATTTCATTTATCTGGTTTTCAGATTCGTGAATATATTTCTAGCTCAAATTGCTCAGTATGCATGTGTATATCACATACGTTTGTGTATCTGCAACTTTTACACTTTTTCAACTGATTTGAGGCAAAATGACATCGTGAATTAGGACAGTTTTTCGTGAATGGGAGCTATCCTTCACCTTCGCTACGTTATATTGAAATAAGCATACTTCTATAAACTTATCGCAGACCAAAGACTTTGAAATTTTTGGCTTTTTTTATTGAACATGAATGACATTGTTGATATTGCACTCATCAGAGCACGTTGATAGGAATAAGCGCCAGACAGAGTTTGACAAAGTGGCAGAGTTTGACGCTGCCATTGCTCCCCTCCCACCTGCACGTCTATTTTGTTAAACGTCTTTGGTTTCTTGTTTAATGTCATTTGATTGCCACGCAACATAATGCATTCACGTATGTATAATATGTCATTTGCTATGAATAAGTTCTCCCAAATACAGGCATTTTTTCCTTCATGAAGACAGTTACAATCTTTAGAAATCTTATATGCCTGCCAGCCCAGTTAAACAGCAGTCATATCAATATAGCATATGTTACCAATGGTTCAACGATTGCCACAGTATTTGCCATAATTTGTAGATTGCCCCTTGTGAATCTTAGTGACAGTTAAAATTTGAAGTATCACATTTTACATCATAATTTAGAGGTATCTGATAGATTCAAATAATGAAAAATAAAATCAGCAAATGCAAGTGTAAAAATGTAGCAGTTTAATACATTGTGTTAGAAGTCAAGTCACGCATCTATAACTGCAAAAAATCATTTTGTTACTTACTACTGAGTGGTTTATTCACCTTGGACTTAAAGCCTAAGGAAAGAGATAAGCACCCCAAATAGACTTTTTCTGGGGTATGGCTCTGTTTACCTTTACGTGAAATATCACTGTGAATAGATGGTAACTGTGATTGGGTGGTGGCAGGTCGCGTTTTTGAGGTGGTCAGTGTGCTGATATTCGTCGTGATGCTGCTGCTGATGGGTAAAGGCTTCACGATCACGCGCGGCCGCATCAGCACGTCCGGCTCCATCAAGATTGCCATCTTCATGACGCTCTACGCCATCGCCTACGCCGTCCTTTTCATCTACCAGGCCGTCGTACGTCTGCACTTGTAGATGATGCGTACATCTAGAATAACAACAACAACAACAACACCTGTTTAATGGCCCTTTGTCTCGGAATACCTGGGTGAGCCTGTACAAGAAAGGTAAAACCAATGTGGATTTTACTGAAGCAAGAGACAGTGGGTGACAGTGGCATCCGCTAAGCCATATGTAATTCTGCACCTCACTCCAGAGAGATAACTGTGGCAGCACCCCACCTCTGTTTTTTATAGGCTAGATGCTCTCATTGCCACCCAATCAACGGTTTCGAAGCACTGAAGTAACTGAAATAAAACATGCTGGCACCCTGAAACAGAAATAAAACAATTTTAAAATGTTTTTTTTAATTATTTTAGAGTTTATTTTAGTTTTATTTTAGATGTAAACGCCCTCATATTCATAGTTGTAGTCGTTATCTGTCATCTGCCGAGCTCCTCATGGTCATGTAATCTTTAACAGTACTGGATACAGCAGAACACGGAGATATTTAACAAGCTACCACAGTAATGGCAGTGACGGCCACTGAGCACCAATCATTTAGTCGTATTTGCCAGGTGGCGCCCATTTGTAATGTACCCCACGTAGTTTCTTGGGCCCATGGAAATTTCTCCCCTAATGGAATTTTAGTTGTTAAATTTACCACAGAAACTTGCCTGGTGGGCTATATGTTTTGCTTGTGTTAATTTGTTTCTTTTTTTAGTAATTTTTGGAGACCAATTATCTCATATTGCTGGACCAATTTTCACAGTTTTTCACAGAGTGGTAGGTATTTGGTTGTAGATTATAGATCTGACCCTCTTTTTCCATCTATCTATGAACATTGCCATGGCAACCACTTTTGGGCCAAATTTTGCCATGTGAATTTAAAAAAAACTGGACAAAATGGGTAAAAATTGGCATATCTCAATATACTGGACCAATATTTACAAAATTTTCAGATTTCGTAGACATTTAAGCGGGGATAATTAGCCTGACATTTAATTTGCAGTCGCCCAAGAATGTTGCTGTGGTAACCGTTTAATCTTGGGGGCCATTCTCAGAACGTCGTCAAAACTAACCACCTTCACTGTTTGCTCTGGTATTTCACAATGAATTGCAATATCACCATGTAAATGCATGCATTAACAGCGGCGATGATGCCATTACATAGTGTAAAATTTGGTGAATTTCAGTCCAGTAACCCCGGAGATTACGAGGATAGAAACTACAACTTTGGGACTGTACAGCAAAAGTTGGCATATCCCTCTGAATGTCTCAGTAGATACTGGACCAATCTTCACAAAATTATCAGAGTTAGTAGACATATTGGTGGAGTTAATTAAACTGACATTTATTTTGCAATTGCTTAATTGACATTGCTAGGGTAACAAATTAATTTTTGGGGCCATTCGCAGATCTTAAAATTGACCACCTTCACTCTTTGCTCTGATGTTCCACAAGGAATTGGAATATTGCCATGTAAATGCATGCATTAACAGCTGTGACGATGCCATTACATTGTGTAAATTGGGTGAACTTTGGTCCAGTAACTCCCCAAATTACGAGGGTAGAGTGTGCAGTGGAATGTTTAATTTTTGCAACGACTCAGTCACAATTTGCTCAATCCACCTTTATTCACACTGGCATTCTCAAATGGATCGACATATCATAATTTCAATACTTGCAGATCACTTGGCAATAATCAGTCTTCATCGTGTATAAATTTGATGAGATTCAATTCAGTGATACTGGAGTTTATGATATTAAAATGTACAGCAGGCATCAATCATTTTTACTGAGGTTACTTTAGCTAGTTTGCTGTGGGGCAGCACTGCTAGGCACTGCATCGATCAGTCATTGGGTATGTTTCATTACTGTTTTGCTAGAGGGCGACACTGCGATGCCAGGTAGGCTATATGCTAGGTTCTGCCACATATTTCTAGTTTTAGCTATATTGTAGGTCTCAGTTGTCTTAACAACACACAGACAGACAGACAGACAGACAGACAGACAGACAGATGCACAGACCACGCTAAATCAGGACGTGTAGGAATAGCTGACATCTAGCATTGCTTGCAATGCTGGCAATGTGGGCTAAATATCCACAAAATTCGAGGTATTGTTAGCTGTCAGATGAGGAAAACTATTTAACTTCTGGACAGTACCCCACACTGCTAGTTTTTGTGGGGAAAGGGACTTGGCTTAGTTTTTCTGCTCTACTCTTGGACCATGTAAAGTTGCTGATCTGCTTTTTTAAATTTGGGATTTGCTGACATTTTGTTTTTTCTTTTCCCATAAACCCCAATTTGTGTTCCTGGACTTTGCTGGGAACTTGGCTGTGAGACTTTTTTTCATAACTGTGCATCCACTGCTGATCTTTAGTATCAGAAACATGAAAATGCTGGTGAGCCAAAACTAGGAATGTAGCCGTCAAATTGAAGCCACCCCGAGTGTTAACAGACTACTGTGCTGTGATGCCTATTTTTGTGATGTGACATGCCAGCTAGCTTATGTTGGTTCTGTGTTGAGCAGTACTTTGACGCCGCTGAGGCTGAAGTTTAGTGATGGTTTAAGGTAATTCCAGGTAGCTAGTTTGTGAAGGTTGTGTTGATCAGTTCTTCGACCCTGGTCTGGTGCTGTATATCTACGAGAGTCCGCCTGGCTATGGCATACTGTGTCTACGAGTTCTGGCATGGATCTACTTCAGCTACGCGTGCTTTTTTACTGTCAAACACTATCCAGAAAAGTCCAAGTTCTACTATCCATTCTACGTCTTCTACACCATCTGGTATAGTATACTCATTACTGTTAAGAATACACTAAAAACGACTTGAGCTATCGACAGCAAACTCGGTAAACATACGCTGCATGGCAGTCGCTCAGCATGTATTTACTTTGAGGTCAAAAGATCAAAGGTCAAGGTTACGCAGGCATTTGATATACTGGTCAATATGACTACTTAGGTTTCTAGTTATCTTTATGTTCATTATGAATTTAAAATGCCACATGGTATGTAGTGCCAGTATAAATGTAAGTAGTTGTCACTTCCTGTATATTTTCACTAATACTCAATTCTTTCCTATGTGAGGTGGATGGTGGTGTGTGAAGTTTGCCTGCGGCAGCTGATATGTTGTTTTTGACATTGTCAGGTTTCTGATTGGTCCGATATTCGTAATAGTTGCTTTCAGCGTTTGGCCGAAGTACATGCGGGCAAAGATAGTCAACGCCGTCGACAACAGCATCATGTTTCTTGCACAGGCTTTTCTGCTTGTAAGTATGAAGTTTAACTCTTTATTGTTGTTTTCTAAGTATATCATACACCCTTGCATGCCATATCTCAGCATAGGCATAGCATTTCAAAGTAAGCATAGTAAGTACACAATTGATACAGCACCAAAGTCAAAAAGAATTATGATATATTTGACGGACTTGCTAGGGGGTAATGTTAAAGGCTGTCTGGAAGAGATGTGTTTTGAGATGTCATTTAAATGTCTAGAGTGTTTATGAATTACGAGTGGTATTGTCAAAAGAATTGATGGTTGGTGCACAGTCTTGGAAAGCACGAGGTCTGAGATGCTGCACAGTTACTTTACTCCACTGGCCTAAGTCATATAAGCTTGCTAACTTTTCTGCTTTCACACACAAGTCTGCTCCCTTATGCAAATGGCATCTTGATTGGTTCAACCAGTTTTGTACAGCTTACCCGTGTGTTCAGCAGGCAGACGGACAGACAGACAGACAGACACATGTACACAGACCACACAATGTGCGACATCTAGCAAAAGGCTGCATGTAGGTATTGCAACCCAACACTAGTACTGGTAAGTTTATTGACATTGTAAAATTTATTAGTCAATGTTAATAAAACTTATTGAGGTCATTGATTATATTTTGGAATGGTTTATTGTCAGCGGCATTTGTGTTAGGAGGTCAGAAATGACTTATGCCCAGCTGAGTTACATGATGTGCTCTGTCAACCAGCATCGCATTTAGATTGTGTTTTAGTTTGTTATTTATTTGAGGAATTTTACTTACTTACTTATTTGCTTCCTGATTGACTGACTCGTGCTCTGGTTGTAACGTTACAGTTTCTGACTCGACCATCGAACTCCAACAAAAACTTTCCATATCACGTTCGCACATCCCAGGTTTGTCTGCTGTTTGTAACAGCAACAATAATAATCTTATTTCTTTAGTACTTAACTGACTGCATGCCGTGTTGTTAAGCTTACAGTTAAGCTGCGTTGTATATCCTTGAGCCGAGGTTCAGTTGTGGTTGCCATATATCCAGGCTCTGCCATTATTGCCATATTCGGCATTACACTGGTGCATGTGCAGGCAACTGGGTCAACCACAACGGGGATTTTTTAACCAGAGTCCAAAGCCGATTGATAGCATTTGAACACTGGAAGGTTAAATAGGTTAACCACGACTGAAGTGTGGTTCGAATATATAGAACTTAGGTTTAGACATTTCTGATGTTTTGACGTCACATGTTAACACATGTTCTGATGATTGCTTGGTTGTCGCGGCAGATCGGCATCATGCGTGATCGAGACAACGAGATGGATAACTTTCCGGCATTTGCCTACTCACCATCAGAGGACTACATGTATACGTCGCCGTCAGCTGGACCTGATTTCTCCGGGCTCTTTAGCATCGCCAGAAACGTCTATCACCGACAGGTTCTCAGCCGATCAGCAGTGTTCTTACAACTGTTTCAACCAAATTTTGCTCAAAGATAGACCGATTTCATACGATTACGTATGACCGCCTTGTTGCATTTGCATTTTACTGTTTTATTGATATATTTCGTTTATGGGATAAATTTCTATGTAACACAATATAGATGTATTTATAGCATTAAACTATGTCTGCCTAAACAGTGCAGCAATAATGATTTGGTGATTTTTCTCTAGGAAAATGTCGCTGATGTCAGTGACTCGAATTCATCTGGTTCACCAGTGCAGCAGCAGAATGGAACCAAGAATCTGCAGGAGGCAGTATGTTAAACAAACCTTTGTTGAGTTTGTAACATAAATTTAGTTCATATTTGCAGGTAGATCTCAAGTTTAAACTGTAAATAAGTAATAAGTGATAACAAGAGAGCCTAGCACTGGCTAGCATGGCGCGAGATGATCCGCACGGCGGCAGCACGGCGAGCAGCACGGCGCCCGCAAGCAGCACGGCGGCCGCAATGCACGGTATAGTGGGATCGGAATTTGAAACATAAATTAGCTATAATGCGCCAATGCACTTCCGTCACAAACAGATGGACAGACAGACAGACACTGACATCGTAGCATAAGCGCAAGATGTATATATTACATCTCGCTCTAAAAACTGCAGTTTATCTATAGTGTTAACAGCCATGGATCAAAAACTGCAAAAATCATAAAAAGATGATACTACCCACCATCACGTCATCTAAATGTCAACGTGATGCTGAGCAATATCACCTTTTTATGATTTTGCAGTTTTTTGATCTGTGGTTGTTAATACAATAGATAAACTTCAGTTTTTATCATTATATTTGCTGTTTTATTATCAATTACAGTACATTTTATAGCACTTAGGCTAGTGAGGGCAATTATGCATCAACACATTAAAATTCTGCTGAAATAGGTGCAAATGATTTTAGAGATATAATGTTTTTTATATTTTCCAGATGGCAATTGGCCACCATGTTGAATTTTTAAAAGCATAAAATTTTATGTGCCGAGGAGGTCTGGAGGATCGAGGCACATCACCATGCCAACTTTTTTTGAAACTGGTCTATCCATAGCAGAGATATTGCGATTTTTCAATTTTTAAATGGCCACCACCACCATCTTGAATTTTTGAATTCGCTAACATTTTCGGCTGTCAAGTCCAGATGGCTGACACGCATCACCGTTCCAAATTTCGTCAAATTGGTCAATCGGTTGTGGAGATTTACAATTTTTAATTTTTTTTAAGATGGCATCCGCCACCATCTTGGATTTTTGAAATCGCGAATTTTTATTGGCTAATGGGTTCCAGAGGGTCGAGATGCATCAGCATGCCAAATTTCATCAAAATCGGTGAATCGGTTGTGAAGATATTAAATTTTTTTAATTTTTCAAGGTGGCGGTCGTTTATGTTGAATTTGCAAAATTATATTGGCTGACGGTGTCTGAGGGCCCCAGATGCATCACTACCAAATTTCGTCAAAATCGGTCATTCTCTTGCGGAGATATTGAGATTTTTTCGAATTTTCAAGATGGCCGCCGCCACCATCGTGGATTTGTTTGGGGCATATTTGCACCACCCGCAATGAGTACTTGGGGTCTCTATCACTCTGCAAAATTTAGTTATGATTGATGCAGTAGTTTTTGTAATATGAACATTTCAATACTTGGTGCATTTGGCTGGAAAACGCCTGCTCAGGGCAAATTGATCCCCTATATGGGCTGAAATATCAACCAGAACCAAAAAGGCACACCCTTGTATGTGTCTGCATCATGTTGAGTGGTCTGACCTGTAGGTGAGTTGCTTAAAAAGGGGTATAAACAAAAAAAATTGATTATCTCACCTATTTGCCCAGAAGGCCCCCATTGACGGATTTCTACCAAATTTTGCACAGCTGTTGAAGTCACGTACGTAATCACCTGTGACAAATTTTTTCGGTTAAGGGACGTCGATTCTGTGGGGGTCAAAAATGAAGGGTTCCCATTGACTAAGCCAGTGGCTGTTAACACAGGGCTGTGCAACGGCACTGCCTGTGATTGTAGCTAGTTGATTGTCTGTTTGGTGCCTCCTCAAATGAAAGCTTTCTAATTTGTTAGTTGTGGCACATAGCAAAAGTAGTTTTAGCGATACAGTGATACCTGCAACTTTCTTTTAGTTCTTGTTGTTTGTGGTTCTGCAGATTTTAATGGCTTATAACTTTACAGTGGCTCTATCTAGACCTAAAGTTGCTATAGAACACTAATAGGAAGTCATACCTTTCTAGTCAAACACAACCATTGATGTGCTGCTTCAATGACTGGAAGTGCCCAAAATTACCGTTGGCTCCTACTGACTTCAGTATCCTATGCTGGCGGTACCACAACGTGGGATATGATGATCCGTTACATGTGTGGCTGTCTGTCTGTCTGGGTGTGCATTTTTGCACTCTGAAAAAAATAGCTTGAGCTATCACCAACAAATTTGGTAGTCATATAGTTCATGGCAGATTCTCAACATGCATTGACCCTTAAATTGAAAGGTCAAAAGTCAAGGCCACAGGGTTATCAGATGTGCTGCTGGCATGAGACTGCACGTCAATATGATCGCTTAGGTTTTTCTAGTTTTTTTTCTATTGTAGTTCAGTGTGGTAGATTGAGCAGGCTAGCCATCAGCTTTATGGCTGACATTAGTACACTGT
>Ga0209782_1000596_pt1 | contig 16457 bp, 9 predicted proteins | sample WorMetmaBAHAMAS1_FD_187390 | JGI IMG/M metagenome (GOLD analysis project Ga0209782, IMG submission 187390) | Marine gutless worms symbiont microbial communities from Max Planck institute for Marine Microbiology, Germany - Inanidrilus... | ecosystem: Host-associated > Annelida > Digestive system >...
TGATTACAGAGCAGATCTCCATGGCATCAGGAACCGCACTATTGTAATGTAGTTACAGTATTGTTATGCATTATATACTAGTAGTTTTAAGTATATTTCTCAGAAACAGAGGCCTTGGAGGCCTGCTTCTGTATTCTCCATGTGATGTGATGTGATGAAATGTAATCAGTATGCAGTATTCTTCATACAGATAAAGTCTGTGTAGTCTGTTGTGTTGTTAGTGTGATTGTTTGCGTGTAATGTGATTAATATTTTTAATTAATGACTGCACAAGACTGCATATCATTATCATATCGCACTGAATTCTTTTTTGGGGTAGGGTGGGGAGCATGTGATTTGACACCCACTGGTCAGTGCAGGCAGCAGTGAACTGTCACGGTGGCACTAAAGAATAAATTACCCATTTTGCTGCAGTATGCAGCAGAGAATCCATATGCTTTTTGATGCTCCAGAAAACTCCCAAAATTGCTAATTTACATTACTAATCTGGGCCTCCATCCAATACATGGTGGCTTGAGCACATGAAATGAATCTACATCTGAAACTAGTTTGTGATCGGTTCAGCCATATTTGTACAGCTTACAATTGTGCTCAACACACAGACCATTTTACATGAGACAACATATTATTCGCAACAGTGACACACCTATTCACTCAAGGCATGCAATCTTACCTAAAAGTACAGGGTCAGAGTGTACCAAAAAACCTGGACTGGACTGAGTTGATAACTTTACAACAGTTAATGGGAAAAGACATGTGATGTCAGAATTTTAAAAATTTTGTCTAGAAAAATATAAAAAAACTTGCATATCAGTGCAGTTAAATATTCTCTGCCTAGAACAAAATATAGTATGTTGTATTTTATATATATTTTTAAAATTTTAATATACTTATATAATTATTTCTCTGCAAATTAATACATTTTACATGTTATATTTTTTACTGTATATTTACAGCAAATGCAAAACTGTCAACATCATTATGAATACAAGAACACATATTGGCTGCAGATGGCCTTTCATGCCAGCAAACTGAAGACATACATACACTCTAGCCACAACGTTGTACAGTATCACTAACAAACTGAAAGTGTTTCTTTGAACTTTAACAGCAATGTCAGCTGTAGCAAAAAACAATCACAACATCAGAAACACAACTTTCTCTTACCATTAAATCACTTACATAGTTGTTTTTACTGTCCAAAAACTACACACTGCTTCAAGTTTTAGGGCCCTTTCACACAAAAAAGTTTCTTTTGAAAGTCTAAAATCATGTGACTGTTCCTGCATGCACCTTGCACATCGTCCCATACCAATCTCTTCTTCTTCAATTTATTAAGATGTCATTTTTACACGGCAGTTTGTCAATTAAATCGTCCTAAACGATTATATAATTGCAGCATTGAGTAACGGACGATTTAATTGAGGAACTGCCGGTGGAAAAACGACATCTGAGTAAATTGATCATTATCTGCCGGATTTAATGCCGGATTAAATTAACGGGAGATTAATTTGCTGTGGAAAAACCGGACCTCATTCCAAGTCATATTCTGTACGTATTTATCACTTCCTCAGAATGTACATAACTGTAAGTAATGTTTGACCTGAACTCTGAAAAGTCATAACTTTTGATTGTGAATAAAATTAAAGAGCAGCACCAACAAGCAACATAGCTACAGCAATGTCTGACAGCAGCAGCAGCAGCAGCAGCAGCAGCAGCAGCAGCAAACATTCATGCACACTGACTGACTGAGTTAAGGTGTTTAACGTCCCACTCGACACTAAATGACTCATATCAAAGACACTCTTCCCAGCCAATCTCTTGGCTAGTACTGAGAAAATCAAATTTAAAGCTGGGAGAAAAATTAAAATATAATAAATCTAGGCTAACACAAAACTAAATATACAACCACTAAATCAACAAAATGCAAATCATCAAACACAAAAAATACAACTTCAAATGAACCACAACAACCTAAAACCAGGTTTAGTAGCCTTTTATGATATTTGGCCTGGAAAGGAGTGGGCCTAATCTCAAAGGAAAAGATAAAGGAGCAATAAAATAAGAAAGGAAATTATAAGCAAGAAAAAAAGAAGCAAGTTACCAGAAGCAAAACGAAGCAAGTGATAAGGTAAAAACATACAAACAATCTATAGAGTGCCAAAATCTACAATATATATCGGCGCATTAGCCCCCAGCACCCACACAGTGTACATTTACGCACAATTCTCAAACATACACTTAACATACGAACATAAAAACCACTCCGTAAACAGCTGCATTAGCTGTGTCTGCTAATTTAGGTACACTTGGAAAATATTCATTAAACCGTTTACTCTCCCGCTCTTTCAGCGAGTGTTGCAATGTGTGTAATATCAAGATTTAGATCTGACAGTCAATTAAAATATTGCAAATGGCGCTAACATCTGCACTGTAATATCTGCACAATACACTACTAAGCATGTACGCATAAGGTATCATCAAGTAAGTAAATTTAGTCTGAAAAAGCAAAATCACAGTCAAAACAAAATAACTGGGATATTAGACTAGTTGGTTGGTTAGAGTTTGATGGCAATGAACACAATTCAGGTCATATCATGCCTTTAAATAGGAATATGTTGTAAAACATACTTTTTAATGGATAGTTTAAAATTATGATTAACAGCACTATCATAAACTGTACTAACAGGCTTTAATACTGTATTAGCACGCGTAAAACATGGAAAACATGCACCAGACTAGTATTATGCAGAAAAAATATCGGACTTTTGGTTACTGAACACTGCAAAAATAATCCACAACAAGAAATTCAATAAACTAGATACTGTGATACAGATGCAAAAAAACAGAAGTCAAAAATACACATAAATGCAGCTTGCACAAATGGCTTTCTACACATAGACTCATAACCAGTGACTGATAAACATGTAATTTGAATAAACAGCATAATGACGGTCTCGAAAACAATATGAAAACAAAAGCACATCACATTATCACAAAACTACAAAAACATGCAATAATAATAATAATAATGATAATGACAATACTAATAATACTGACACATAAGTCAATGTTGACGGTGCTGTTATTATGGCGTGTACATGGTGAAATTCACTCGGTTATTTTCGGGCATACTAGATCAGTGCCAGATAAACGTGATGGATCAAGTTAACCAACTTGTGATGCAAGGTCTGCCATTGCTAACTAACAATTAACCCATTTGGCCACCTGGCAACTGCCCCCGCAGTGATGCAAGGTCTGCCATTGCTAACTAACAATTAACCCATTTGGCCACCTGGCAACTGCCCCCGCCTCCAACTCAAGCATGCTTGACTTTAGCACATTACAAGTTTGCATATAATTGTTATCAATATATTGTACTCACCCATCACTGATGATTATTAGTGTTTCTCAGGCCAACGTATAGACAGAAATACATCTAAAAGCTAAAGTATGCAGGTATGAAAAGCGAGATATATTCGGCCATTGCGACTGACTATGTGCATGTTATAAATGCAAACATTAAACTGAATTGAACTGAGTAAGTACATAAACTAAAATTAAACTGACTTGAGACACTACTCGTATGTCCTATATAACGTAAAAAGACCTTCTTCTCAACCAAACATTCAGCACAGCACGGTACTAAAAATACAAAACATAACATATCTTTAACACACACACACACACACACACATGTAACCCAAAAGATATTAAAACATAACATAATAAAAATACAAAACAAACATTTAAAAAAACTAAAGCCAGGCTTGATCATCTCGTGTAATGTCTGCCTAAAAAAAGATTGGAACTATGGTAATTATCACAGCTCCAGAACCTGCATGGTGCCCTTAGTTGTTTAAGCCACTACTTACTACATAATCTCTATTTCTAAAACAACATACTATCATAGCATGCATTAGTGGTATCAGACGGTGTTGCTAGTAGTAATGAAATATTAAATCAAGTCACATATTAATAAAGCAACACTGCTCTAGTAGATCAAATGAATCGTACATAATGACTTATACCATTTATTAATTATCTTTGTTGGAAGTACATAATATTTTGGGAAGATAAGTGTTTAAAAAGTTTGTCAATGTTAGCGAGTAGTTAGAGCATGTAGGTTGAAAATGATTATGGCTGCAAGAAAATCACGGTAAGAGATCCACATAATCACGGCAAATTTTTTGCAAAAATTGTGAAAATCACAGTGTTGAATATTTATTGCATTTACAGTCATTGTTTGGCTGGACCATAACTGCAAAGCAGTTACACTATTATTAGCAGTGGCTAGCATAGCGCGAGATGTTGTTGTTTAGATTACCCCTCCCTGCTACCACAATGCGCGGTAAATTTGGATCGGAATTTGAAACCAAAATTAGCTATAATGCGCCAATGCACTTCCATCACAGACAGACGGACACAAACATCGTACCAATAAGCACGAGATGTATATATTACATCTCGTGCTAACAACTGAGCCACACAACGCTGGTGGAGCTGCTCAATATGTTATAATTACTTACGGATAAAAATGCCATGAAAACACAAAGTTTGTCAAACAGTAAAAACTTGGATTAAAGTAATGTCAACCTGGGTCATACATGGCAATAGAGGTCAATTCTGTGACATTTTGTGGCGGGTTGCACATCCACAATGCTGATTTTTTTACATATTCTTTTAAATCATAGTAATGTCCAAAAATCACAACAATGCCCAAAACCACAGTATTAACATATGCTGATTGTGCTTCTGTAATTTTCTTGCAGCCGTAAGAGTGATGTTTCCTCCCTTCAGAAGATCAATGATGATTGAACAAAGTATGAGCTCTAGTAAATAACTATCCTCCTCTGAATCCCGTTATGTCAAGGATCAAGGTTTCATTTATTTTTGGGAACATGTCAAAGTGACGATGAAAACTCAAAGAACTTACCACAACCACGATAATCACACTGGTCATGGTCATTCCTTACACAACAAAAATTTGTGAAGAAAGGAACACTGCTCTCCTGATGTTGGCTGTCATATGCCAGTACTTTTTCCCATTTCTTTATATGAAAATATTTGCAGCTTAAATGGCAGATGGATCAGACTACAACCGAAGACTATAGACATTACAACACACAGACAAATGGAATACATTTGGCACAAGCGGACATGCACTAAGATGACTGAAAGATCGTAGCAGCGTTCAGCCAAGGCCATGATCCTCGAAGAAGCCTTGCGGGGTTTCTTCCTACATGAATGAAACACACAAACACACAACGCAAGGTAAGTGCAAAGCCTTATGGAAATGGTGCAGAGGCACAGCAAAAGCAACTAAGGAAACAACCAAACAATCTACCACTAAGATAACAGCTTTTTAGTGTAACATGCTGCTATATAGCATAGCATGTCGCGCTTGTGCTACGAGTATGAAATCCGTCTGTCTGACTGTCCATCTGTAATGTTTGTGGACTGTGATCACATGGTGTTACAAAAAGTAAAAATCTGCACGACAGGATGGGTCAGTGTCTTGGTTACATGCAGGCATAAGCCTTCCCAGATGTAGTATGCTGCGATCCAAATTCTATGTATAAAAATAGTGGGGGTGACATTTGGAACCCTTTTCTTAACAAACTGAATGGTAAGGCTGGTATGGTTACCAGTCAGTTATTTGAGTAATAAGTACGTAAACTTTTAAGCACTGCATGCCACATGTCGTGCTATCTCATCAACGGATAGTTTTCTTGTTCATAGTCAGAGTCCAGCTGATTAACGAAGCTCTACATGCATCAGGAACATTGTTCTTTAACAAGCTTGCAGGGGTGCATTTTCAATGTGCTCTCACCATGGCAACCAATCATGAACAAGTATCCTCTGACGCATACGTGTTGTACACAAAGCTGTACGCTCAACGCGAGAACCTGGCAATATCTGTCGATCAAACAAATTTGACAAAACTTGCAACTGTCACCAGTCAGAGTTCTATCAAAATGTATCTTCTAGCTGGTTTCAGTATACAGGCTACTATCAACTTATCCTACAGTGTGTTAAATATGTCTTCAACATAAGGGTACTTTGTGCTGGAACTTTGTCCCAAATTCATATTAACCCAAAGTTACCCTTCAAGATAATTTGTTTCAATAAACTGTCTAACTTCAACTTTGTAAAAGAATGCCAAAGGGATAGATACAAAGTACGGTACTATCATTGTAAACATGCCTTATAATTTCACTTAAGTGGAGAGTTAGTATGCACAAACCAACATAAATGGCATTACTGGCACACAGTCGAGTATTAGTAGTGAAAATTATCTACTATTTAATCATCACTTTCACAACAAATGAGTGATGTGGAGTGTGTGTGCATACTTGCTGCTCAAACTCCACAAGATCATCTAGAAGCCAGTAACAAAAATAAAGCACTACCAAGTTGCAGAAATAAATGATGGCAATGATAACAATTAATGGCAGCAACCAGCAGCATTGCCAATTTGTTACTGAGTATGGATATTTCAACTGTACTTGCCAGGTGGCGTCCACACATACTCATGTTGTTAAAGTTTTTCTAAGTCCATCCATCACCAAAACCTAGGTGGTTTTTCCACCTTAACTGAAGATTTTGAGGCTCATCTATATGCTAAAATTATACAGATAAATTTATTCTAGCAAGTTATACTGCACATAAAAAATTTTCAAAGTTGTTTCAAAAACTGGTAAGGACCATAAACTATTTGATAAATGTATATTCGATAACATTCCTCAATTAGGCCTGCTTGTTAGTTCATAGCATTGTTGGTCATTTTTGAGTGGACTATTGAGTGTGTGCAATTGAGTTGTTTGCAATTCATGCTTGTGTACAGAACCGTAAGACTAGTTTATATATAATGCATTCATCGCGAATCCGAACCGAAACTAGGCTTTTTGCCAGAAACCTACTGTCCATAAAAATTTAGAAGCTGTAACAACACTAACACATACCCAATCCAATAATGATTCGTTAGGCCCACAAAAGTCTGCCCCCAAATGACATCTCAATCGATTAAGTCGTTTTTGCAGGGCTCACTGCCGTGACCAACATACGTACACACAGACAGAATGCATTACATTTCACTGACTGTTTTCAAATCCAGTTTTGTTTTTAGTTTCTTTTCCTTTATTAGTTTCATTTTGTGGCCCTGTGCAGCAGACAAAGCTGGATTCTGCTTTTGAGCATACGTTATACGTTAATGTTTTGTATCTTATTGTACACATATCTAGCAATAGCCATGCAATGTGGGCTAAATATTAAGGCTGTACAGTTGTAAACAAACCCCAATTAAGTTCTGCCCAGCTTCGTCACATTGCACTCATTATATTTTCTGAGGTATGGGTCCGAGGTAAAGGTGCTAGAAAGGTTTCTAATAGTAAAAGTGACCTTAAATGCCTATGATTTTAAGGTCACTGGTGTTAGTGCCATTCAACAGGCCACTTTTCCCATTAGTCTTCCACAGTAAAAAGTAACTAAAACTTAACAAAGTAGCACAATTCCCAGACATGATGTGAATTGTGGTGCGATATCTATAGTTACATGATGGCTCAATAAACTATTTATGAATCTATTTCACTATGTCATTAACAATATTCACAATCATTATTTACAATTATATAGCACAAGTTCAACATTAATTACAAACACGACAACCACAAAATGCCAATATTTCTCTTAACATGAGCTGTTGTGTTGAACAAACAACATAGCTGCAACAATAATGCTGTCCAAGGCAACTACTGCAAGACACCTGTGCGACTCAATCAATACTGTGCATTGAACAGATAATTAAAAGCCAATCAAAAACCATGAAGCAGACAGCAAAACCTTACAACACTGGTCCGATTATTACACATAAAATAAGAATTGCACACAGAAACAATCTGAGGCACACTATGATTACTGTTACTTACTTACTGTGCATACTGTGTAACTGAACAACGCAACAACAGAACAATAAGACCAACTATACTAACGTCAGATTAGCCATTCATTCACCCCAATATTGCTTAATTTTGCATTAAGTTGATAAAAAATATCACGTTCTATTGCCTGATTTAGTTGATTATTCACTTTTAGCAACAAATTTCGTCACTGCTGCCATACTTGTGCACATTATTGTGTAATGTTGTAAACATGTACAGTTGTACACAATAGTACATTGTGTACACATGTACATGCGCACATCCCTAATCTTTGTTTCAACTACCAACAAACTCACAAAGAAAGAGGCGTTACTCCATTCACCATGGCTCTCTGGTGGTAGTACTGACGATATTTAAAACTCTATGTCAGTGTCACAGTTCAATAAATGTTTTTGCAGGACTTTTTAAAAATGCATCTGAATTATTAATGTCACCGTGACACATGTTGCCACACAAAAACAACAAAATGTGCAGTACATTTTCATTGCATGTTTAAAACAGTCCGATATCACAGGCATGAGGAGCTAGTGACATCCGAAGCAAAGTATCCAGATGCTATGATTGATGTTACATAAATCCATAGTCAATGAGTGTCTGCTCAAGAGCTTCATGCTTGCAAATCAAACAGTTAATGTACAGGTTAAAATGGCAAATATATAATTACAAAAAAATCTACATCTGCAAAACATGACAGAAAAATAAATGGCTTGGCTCTTAATTTTAATCTACCTATTATTCCAATGTAGTGAATTTACTGACTTCATATCTTGATGCAGATCATGCTGCTTTATGATTATCAAAGTTTTTATTGAAGAAACTACTATTACTACTTAATCACAAACTATTGTGCCTATATTGTAACAGAGGACATCCTATGCAACATATTTCAGATGGGAACTTCAGCAGACAGGGTTTGCAAATATAGCAAAGGATGCATAAACTGGAGTTTTAACAGACAAGCATCACAGAAAATGCCACATAAAGACGGCAACTATTGCACTACAGATAAAGTTTAAGTTAAATTATAAATTAGTCCATAAGGAACCACAAAAAACCTAAACTAAGGACTACAGAAGGTCTGGTAATTGCAGTCTGTCAGTATCAACAAAAGCTTTGATACATAAAAGTGGTTCTAAATGTTTGTAAAGAAGCAATAATATATTATGGCAAAGTTTCTTCAAATTATTCAGAAACATTTTTCCTTACATGCAAACAAGATTCAACATACTGGCATAGCAATGCAACCTGTGATTGCATGTACTGCTAGCTGGAGAAAGGCAACGAAAGGAAACACATTTATGTGACAATTTTTCATTTTGTTAATGCAAAAAGCACTAAAAGAAAATACTAATAAGAAACTCACAGAACTTTTTCTAGGCTTGCTCTATGATGGACCATCATAATCATCATGTGGCTTGTCTAACAGACGCTGCCATTACCACAAGTGCCCTCCATGCCTGTCAATTTCGTGCTCAATGATAGGCAGTAGTCGAACCAATGTTGAATGAAGCAACGTCAAATTCAACTGTCCCGAGCCAAGTTTGACAAGATCGGTCTAATCTTTGGTTCCAGTCCCTTGGCAAAGGGACCACCTGGACCTGAGTGCTCGACTGTGTTCCTGCGGGGAAAGGTCCTCCAAAAACAGAACCTCTTGGGATAACAAAACAGGTTCTCACAGACTAGATGCCCTTAGCTAACTAACATCTTCAAAACATAGAGGATGACTATACCTACCTAGAGGTAAAGGTAAAGCTGTATAGCAGTTTGTGCTAGAAGCACCACACCACTACAGGAGCCTGTATGCTCTATGGGTTCACACAGAGTTACCTGCCACCCAGCAGAGGCAGCACTCCCGCCCTTACTCTGGCCGTGACTGGCTAATACTGCAGTTCATCCACCAATTAAGGATGAAAGACTGAGTAGACCTAAGCCGAAGCAGCTAAACAACTTGCCCAAAGTCGCTACAAAAGCTATACCAGATGTCAGCTGGTTAAGCTGGCCTTCTACCCCACTAGGCACAGTAGGTGTGAACAACTAGCCCACAGTTGTTACACAGTGACCGGCTTCAGCGTGCTTCGAACCCGTGTGACTTTCAAACATGAGTCGAGTGCTCTATCCACTCGGCAACCACGCCACCTACCTGTGTTTTAACAGCTATTTTCTAGCTAGACATGGTTTTCTTCATCTACCTGTTCCAAAAGAATAGCTTGGTGTGTTGTGCATAAGCATCACAGACAGGGTTTCTTTGACACAGATATATTTGCTGTCATCCAACCAACCGTATCAAAGTACCATATACAAGCACATGTGACACATCCCAACACGAGTTGTGAGATCTTGTGCTGTTGGCACCAGCTGGAAACATAACTAAATGATCCGGCAACAACATACAAACAAATAAAAGTGTATCGGCGGCACGACCGCTGCTGCTGCTGCTGCTGAAGATGGACAGATACCAGACCACTGCTTTATGCTTTCCACTATGAATGAGGCCAGAGTAATTTAAATACACATGAATAATGATAAGTAGCACACCTCTTGTAGAAGATCCTGGGCAGCAATTGCCTTGAGAACATTCTTTTTGCTGCTCTCCTGTACCTCACCACCCAGCAGAAGCTCATCAAGCATGAAATAAGCCTTCTCAAAGTTGAATATGATGTCCAGCTCACAAACCTGTCACATTCACAGTTTACACAGAGAGAGTCGTTGCATCATTGTTCTTATACTTGTGCTTGATTGGGATTATGCTCTTTGGCTTAGAACTCGACTATGGTTCCAGCTAGAACTAGGGTCACTATTGAACACCAACAGGAAGTCACACCTTCCACGTCAACCAAACAACCAAAACATCATGCTGCTCCCAATGACTGGAAGTGCCTGAAATCACCTTTGGTACCTATTGACTTCATCCCCTGACAGCTCAACAGTGATGTGACTTACCCACATCAAGGTCTCATTTCTACAACTGCAATCAATCATTAGGACTAAAAATCAGCTACCTCCAGTACTTGGATCAGCTTCTTATTGACAAAATTATTGTCAAATTGTATATACTGCTTAAGCAAAGTGCCAAAACACTCGGTAATTTTTTCTTATATTTGGCGTTATACACCACTAAAATCACGAATATATGCCTAAACATACAACATTACTCCAATATACAAAGAGCTTTTTACAAGAATAAGTGTGAGAAACATTTCTAATAAAAAACTTTATAAACATGTCAAATGCTAGTTACTCACAACAGACTGAAAGCATCAAAGGTGTGTGTGTGTGTGACATCACTTGGTGGACCAAAAAAGGTCAACACATTTGACATTACCTGCTATGTCTACTGTTTTATTTGTCTGTCTATTGTGAAGTCATTGTATGTTTTATGTTACAGGTTGCATTTATCAACCCTTTATTAAACGAATTATGTATGTATGTCAGCACCTTAAGTTCTTGTTGATGATCATTAATAATTAAAACAATCCAAGTTCAAACATCACTGGCATAAGGAGCTAATGACACCAGAAGCAATGCAGCCACACGTTATCAATGATAATACATAAACACACAGTCAATGAGGGTCTGTTCAATAATAATTAATTCTTTCATATTATACTAATATTGTTATGAATTAAATGGGTTACAAGAATGGCATCAGCATGTAAAAGCTTTAAACACAAGTGTATTTTTGAAGACTAGCCATCACTGGAATAACTAGTGGAAATCTGTCAAAATCTATTTCAACAAAAAGTTAAAAACAAGACTGCTCAAAGTAACATGGAAAGAAGGTGCATCATGCTAATGGCAATTGTCACTAATAACGCCATTCCACAACAGAATAGCAAACATAAAACTCAAATTTACTGTCACATTTTAGCAATTTTCTTATAACTGCCAACTTCGATCTCGTAATAAACTACACTACAATGAAAAACAGTTCCACTGATATACTGTCCAAATAAAAATGGTTTGTAGTTTTCTCAAATCACTGGAAGACACTGATCCACTACATATCCATTGACAAATCCAATACTAACTGATAAATACCAAAAAAACCCTCAAAAAGGTCAAACTCCCCTTCTCCATGGCAGATCTGGACCCTATCTAATACATGATTCCTTCAGCCACCCCACTCACCATCCCAAACTGCAGCTTGATTGGTTCAGATATTTTTGCAAGGCTAATGGAACAGTCTCCCATGCACTGACATCAGACTCACTGACTCACAACCTGCTTTCTGACGTGCACTAGACACTCGTCTTTTTAACATTGCTTTTAATTAGTTTATCGTTCGTATTTGAACTTTTGTAATGCAAATGCACAGTAGGCCTGTTTTATGTATACTGGGCACTATAACATTTGATGCATGTGTGTATGTATGTATGTTATGTTACATTCTCCCTATACATTACATCATCACAAGTCGCGTAGCCGGTGAGGGACATCGCATTGCTCCACCATGATGACCACGGCAAATAGCACTCCACCATATATGTCTAAGTGTGTTGTAGGGGATGTCCGAAAATTGATCTGACCATTGACAGTGCAGGGACAACCTGGGCGACGATGCCATAAACCATCTGGAAGTCGGCTGAATGATAGTACATCAATGTTACACTGAAAAGCCATGTGTACTGCAGTGGATTCATCCAGTCGGACAACATGTTCAAAGAGGACAGTACGTCGTCAAGAAAGGTAACGTGATAGAATGTCCTGGCCGGTGTGTTGTAAGGCTTCTTTGTTGGTGACGTGATCGTACCAATGTATCCTGAGTATCCATCTAATACATTTCTGATGAGCTGTCTCCAGGGATCAGATATTGGTGACAGTTAGGCTCCATGTCTCCGCAGCAAACAGTAGCACTGATGATACGAGTACACAGTATACTGTTGACTACAGACACTTGCTTATCATCCCAAATCCATGACAGTGAATTCGTTACACTGAACCATCCTTTTCCCCGCAAAATGCCTTTTGTTGTGGGGGGGGGGCGGATCTGAACCACCATCTAATACATCATTAGTTGGGACAAACAGAGTAACCACCATAAAAGTACCTCTATCCACTCCAGTCTGCTATTTCCCAAAATAGATGGTCATAACTAATGGACACATGGATGGATGGACAGACAGACAACACATACACAAAACTCTACCTGTAGCACTTATGCTGTATATGTGACTTGGCCTAAAAAATACTATTATTATATAAATATGTTACCAACATACATTTAAGAATGTTGGGGTGCCACAAAGCGATCCCAGGCTATTCCTCTGGTTTTTGGCCACCCAACTTGCCTGCGTTTGCTTGTCGAGCTACCGGGGACATCTCAGCTGAAGTGTTTTCCATGAGTAAGCGGCCTGCATGGAGGTCGCTCTTGGAAATGGCAACGTCCATTCAAGGACAAGCCATGCAATGATGATGACGATGAACATACAGCCACTCTAATTTTATTAAAATTATCAAAACAAGTAGTTTTTTTAATGAAAGAGTTTTGTCCATGGTGTTGGCGTTATTGCCATAACATAGATTAAACTCTGACATTGCCAAGTATACTCATTTGCATTTAACTTCTAATCATATGGATTCCTGGTGTTACCGACAGCGACTTGAACAAATAGTACATTCACTGCTGAATGCTTACACTTCCAAAGTATTTGTCGAGGAGCTCAACATAACGGTGTATCACTTCCAAAACAAGCAGCTCATTGTCGTTTGATTCCACACAGCAGCAGAAGTACAGGCTTGCATATCTAGCACACGATCAGTATAATAAAATTACTTAATCATCATCCATTTTGCAATTAGTTAAAATATCTAAAATTTGAACAATAACATTAAATAAGTGAAATGTTGAATACATCGTCACTTTTATTATAACAGTAAACATAACAGTAAAGAAAAAAATAGCCGACTAACCGTTTGTAGACTATTTTCAAGTCCTTCCACTCTATGAAACTGCACATCTTTGGCTTTCTTGCAAGAATCATTGTAATAAGCTCCCGTGTGATTTTCTTTTTTGTTTTATCAGGATGGGCAACATACCACTTTTGAAGCCTTAGTTTTCCCTGACGACTAAACAGCAACATAAACTGCATCTGAAATCAACAACAGATTAAGACATGCAAATTAGAAATATGAAGGCACACTCCCATCTTTCTCACATAAATTTATGACACAACATCAAATAAAATGTTAGATATGCACTAAAAAGGTGACAGTAAATTGCATGAATCCACAGATAGTCTATGTGCTAGTCAGTGAAGGCCGTTTCAACAATACATGGTGAGAGTTGTAAAATAACAAATGATAATCAGATCTCTGCAAAATGAAGTAAAATCAAAGTACAAGGACTAGGTGATAGGTCGATAGTCTGCATTGATACGGAATTAACTACAGATACAGGGAGTAGTGTGTCTAGAACTGTGATCTGTACAATAAGAAAACAGCAAGTCATGTAGTTATACAATTTACAATCCTCCACATTAGTGATGTTAAGGACACAGCATCTCAGTGAGACTGGAGGGTTTGGTCGTAATTAATTAATAATTCGTTTATTTCGTTAAAGGTAAGAATGTGTAAGGCGAGTGTGACCTTTTCATTGAAATGCCAACAGTAGAATTTATTGTGAAGGTATTATAAGATAAATTTCATTAAGCTTATTATGTGTTTGAAAATTCCACATGTATTACAATTTATCTTGAATAAACTTGTTAATAAGTGGTTTTAAGTCTGTGTGTTGAAGAGGAATTCGTAGAATTGGTTTATTTAATGCAGACTTAGCAGCTCATTATCTGAGATACCTACATAACTTTGTAAATCACAGAAAACTACGTTGTAGGATGGATGCTAAATTTAATTTAGACCACGAAAAAATGGATCGGACCCGATTTTACGTCCACAATTTCGGCCGACCCAGGACCCGATTCGATTTACCGTCAGAATTCATTGGATTAATACCAGGGCACTCACGCGGTCACCTGAAAATGTCGTTTAGTTCACAAATTTTTTGCTAAATATATGCTACAAACTGGTTGCTTAACATATTGCACAATGGTAAGTAAATATCACTTGCATTTATTTGTCTTTTTTTGTTTTATTTCAATAAACAACACTTATGAATTTTTGTTTTGTTTATTCACCGAGTGTTATTGTTTCCGGTCTGCCTAAATATCAAGCAGGCTAATGTAACGTAACGTAACACAATCTACCACGGAGCATCGGATGCATAACGAATGCCTCCGTGACAGCGTGAATGCTTGGCGCCATTAGCCGTCTGGCACATGATGCACCAAGCGCCATCTGGTCTGGCACCTGAGCTGATGCATCATGTATATACATAGCAAATTTTTTTTTTACAATTTTGCTATGGTTTAAAATTTACAACCATTTGAACTTAAAAGTACAGTTTTCTACGTGAATCAGTAACTAAATTGCAATTCTGATGTAAAAATAACAGAAATGCACCATATGGATGTGCCAATGGATTATCATGAGTGAAATACTATGCTGGGACACTATCAAAGACACATGACAAAGCTGGCCAACGTAATGCCGAGATGAGAGACCGTTTTGTCGACAAATATACATACAAAATGATTTGCTTCACGAGTTCATTAATAAGAAATTTGTATCACTTTGCAACAGATTTCGATCGTGTGTTGCTACAACTGCTGGGCACTGACATTGAGAACAGTCTGTTTAAATACAGAGTGAGCTATAGGCATCTGACATTCATGATTGAAACATTTTAACTGTTGATGAAAAGCTGTTAAAAATTTGATTTGTTATTCATGCATATTCAATGTGCAACTACATGTTCACTTGAAAAAGTGAACTTTAAAGTTTAAACTACTGTATCTGAGGAACTATATCAGTTATTTTAATAAATTTTGCAGTATGTGTTGTGTGAATACTCACATACAAAGTCTGAAAGTTTGGCTCAAATCCATACTTACTATCATAACATTTATTCTATGGGATTGTTTTTTATTGGCGCACCCTGTACGTTAGTAGTCACGACAGGTAGTGTGCTTCAATATATGCTGTACTGCCTTGATCTTGTTCATATTACGCTTCACACTGTTATCCCACATATCTATGTGAGATAACATCATTAACATGTGGTAAGCTGAAGCCCAAAAAAGGTGCACAGAATTCTATCTCTGGTAATGTGAAGCCTAAAAAGCTGCATAAAATTTGGTCTGTATTAAATATTTTCGTAAAAACGTGAGAAAACTGGTCTGTGGTATTTACAATGAAAGTGGCTGCGTGCCGGGCTGCCCTGTACGCATTGCATACCGGGCCGGAAGTAAATAGTTGAATGAGATATTTTATACTATGGTCTATAGATATATCTATGTTTGTGTGATCTATTTAGGTATTATATTTCAATACAATACAATATTCGTTTATTTTGAGATGACAAAACGCAGCTCAACACGAGAGACACAATATAAAAATGTAGAATGCAATATATACATATAGAAAATTGTCAATCAATACAAGTCTTTATACAACATGCGC
>Ga0209782_1000597_pt1 | contig 16451 bp, 4 predicted proteins | sample WorMetmaBAHAMAS1_FD_187390 | JGI IMG/M metagenome (GOLD analysis project Ga0209782, IMG submission 187390) | Marine gutless worms symbiont microbial communities from Max Planck institute for Marine Microbiology, Germany - Inanidrilus... | ecosystem: Host-associated > Annelida > Digestive system >...
GTATGGCAATGACGTTTACGGAGAGGGGGGGGGGACTGGGTCCAACTTGCGTCCACTTTGGCTCAAAGTCCCTTCCCCTCTGGGGAAGAATTAGTCGACTCACTACTTAATGCGTGTCTAGCAGTTAAACAGACTGGCGTGCGACATTGCAGTGCGGTTAAGCTTAAATTCCACAGGAACGACACCGACTTGTCCGTTAGGGATGCGCCTATCGTGTAATTTTGTCAACGTGTACACGATAGTTTATCATGTACAGTACACGTACACGTGTAAACGCGCGCATCCCAACGGACATCCTCGCGAGGAAAAGCGCGTCCGGTCACAAGTCGGGCCGACAAGTCGATGAGCTGAACGGGCCGCGAGCGCCGTGTAACGGCCTGCCGCTGCGCGTGCCGGACACGCCGACTTCCTCGCGACTGTAAAAACCATACAAATCAATATGGCAACAGTTACATGCATATAAAAAGGCAAACTATTTGTGTCCCATAAATTTTTACATTAGGCAGGGGGACATCCCCCCTCAGCAGACCCCACCATCAGTTCATATATCGCTGTTGTTGGTTCATCTCATAGCAGTGTGCTACAGCAGTATGAAAGACGGTGAGTGTTGGGGGGAGGGAGGGACAAATGTGACAGTAACATTAACATGAGGTAGTATCACGGCCATCAGAGCATGAAGCATTGAAGCTGTTGACTCACCGTGGCAGCCAGCAGCAGATATCTGTTGGACCGCTGCTGCACCTGGCATCTTCCCTTCCTCCTGTTTGACACCTGCATTGGTAATTGCCTGTTGGGTTGAGTTTCATACTACTGAATACTGACGTATTCAATTTTGACGTGTTGTATTTCATACAATATGCAGTTGTGATGGCCGAATTTAGTTGAGATAACCTGTCAGTGCAAAAAGAACTAGGATGCAAATACAACATTATGGTACACTCAGTATTGGCCCAGTGGCATGGTTTGAGAATGGTCCAGTCCACTGGATGACAACTGCTTCTGCAGTGTTGCAGTTATGATCAGTATTCAGTAAGGTTAGATGGTTTCCAGGCTTTTTAAAACAAGAGTCACCCTGGCCATGTGGATGTCAGTGAGGTGACCCTGTCATCATTAAGATTTGTTCTTTTACAGCACCTAGTAGAGTGTTGCGTCTTTTTATGCTGTAGACTGCAGCATATTTGTGGCTGCACAAGGGAGATGAACACAAGGATCTGTATCAAGGTGTAACAGGTGCTCGCATTGTCTATGAATTATATCGACGAATCTCGGCAACTGATAATCTTGAATTGTTTCAGGTTTCAATAACTTTGATTCTGTATTCACTCATCATGTTTACAAATCACAATTGTTAGTGACTGATGTTCAGAATTTAATCTTTGTTACAGTTCGTTACACATTTGTCATTTACTGCATATCCTACTTCAGTATATAGTGGGTTTTGTTATGTTCTTGTTAGCTGTAAATTGCTCTATTTGAGAATTAGAAAGCATCCTAAGGTATCTGTTCATGCAACATACCATGTATTAACACATAACACACACTGTTTACATGTCTGGTAACACTGACATATGTACCTAGAAATTTTGTGAACGAGTCAATTGCTGTCTATGAAACAGACAATATTTTTTATAGCTTTGTGTTCTTACCTCAGTTACCTGTGGATTAGGTTGTTCCGTAAACATTACACAGTGAGATAAACTGTAGTGTAGGCAGTAATGATTTAGTAAAATTATTATTATGACCTCTGATATTTTGCTTACACTACTGTAATTATCATTCATAGCTGTCATTCATTTAGGTTTTGTGAATAACTAACTTCTAAATTACTTTGATGGTGGATAACATCAGAACATGACAGCAAGACACTTTGCAAAGTGCTATAATAGCTGCTGTAAGTGTAAGAACAATGTGAATGTGGAAAGGTTAAGAAAAGAACATCTTTGTCAGGTGTGCAAGTGGTTGTGTTTCTGCTATGTTAGGCGCAATGCATTGCGGGAATCGTGGAGTACATCAAAGCTAATCCAAAGGCATCCGAGGCTGAGCTAACAAAAGAAATTGAGAAGCATGTGTTGTTGTTTAAAGAGCGGGTGGAGTCCATGTGACGCTAGTTGTGTGTTTTATCTTGCTGTAGTTAAGATGTCTATATGTTGTTGTCATATACTATTTTTGTACATAACATTTCTGTAATGTATCTAGAATAGTGATATTGGATGTTTACTGTCTGCTTGCTGCAAATGATTGTAGATTTTATCGCTAATTTTGCTGCCATTTTGGTCAGTTTTAAGACACATTTTATAAGCACTCATGGTACGATCTGACTGTGGATTTCTAAACATGCAATGCATTTGAAAGGGCATATCATCATCCCAAATGTGACAAATTTCATCCAAATCAACCAATGCTGACACTGTGATGCCACTGACACACAGGGGCAGGTAAAAATAGTAAATATGTATCAAAAATCGAGCATTTCCTTGCCTGCTGTTGCTGTGCAGTCCAGTCCATGTTGTGCTCACCTGGGTGAGAGGAGGTAGGCCGTCCGGTTTTTGGCATGCAGTTAATCACTTAAAAACCCTGAAAATTTAATAAGAATTATGCAAGGGACTGAAACTATTCCAAAAATGGGTTTGATGATCGAGGAAGTTCCTCTCTGCACGTGTGAGCAATCCTGTGAGTAATGTATGGTAGTTAATATCACAACTCAAACAAAATGCTCTTAAACCGCTTAGAAATGTGCACGGCTGTTACAGCTTTATATCTGTCAAGTTTGTTTGGTACTTGCATGTTGTACAGTTTTGGATTTCAGTCTATGGAGCCTGTTTGTAACCAATGTGTGAACTGTGAAGCTTGTAGTGCAGCTGTCAGAGTTGCTTTTCCATGATTTGCGGGAACTTTTGTTACATGTCACATAAATTGTTCATCTTGCAGTTTTTAGTGCGAGATGTAATATATACATCTCGTGCTTATGCTACAATGTCAGTGTCCGTTTGTCTGTTCGTCTGTCTGTGATGGAAGTGCATTGCGCATTATAGCTAATTTAAGTTTAAAATGCCGATCCAAATTTGCCACGCATTGCAGTCACGGTGCATGCGGGCACGCGGGGAGGGATCATTGCCAGGAAGAGTGGAGATATCATCTCACACTATGCTAGCCACTGCTAGGCCCTCTTGTATATTAATACTAGAGGGCTGACTTATATGACTAAACTGTTTTAGTCAATTAGTTGCCGTGATGAATCAATAAATCATAGACTAAAATTGACTAAAATGATGCTTGGATTTCTAGAAATTTATCATGCACTTTTGTTGGTCTGATGAGTTTTATTTCCAGTACAGGGTTTCTTATTTTAATGTTCTGCGCTAGCCATAGCTGTAAAATGCACCATTTTCAGTGATAGAAACGTGATGTAGACAGCCGATGGATGATAAGTATGCCATGCAGCTGAAATATATTGGTCGATGGTTAAATATTTTTATGTGATTAATTATTGCAGAAGAATTAGTGCATTAATTCTAGACTAATCAGTTGATCATAGGCAGACCTGCTAATTACCTTGTTAGTATCATTTTCATCAATTAGTGGAATTGTTGTCACTATAGACTCTCCTCTTGTGCCAACATTTACTTCTTTTTTGTTTTCAGTAATACTCAGCAATCAACATTGCACCAAAATTTGAATTCTAGAATAGAATTCAGTGATCACTGTATTTAAATAATGTCATTATTTGATGCTGATCAGAATTTTTGATAATGTAATGTGAAGTTATTGATGCATCTGTGATTTTCAAATTTTCTGCTTGCATTATGTTTTTGCTCAGAACATTGCATATTTATCATATTTTATTTTGTCGGTTTACTTATTGGCTATGTTGTTCCACAACGTCAGGAATCACTCAGAATTATGATTAAACCTAAAGAAGTACAGAAAGGTGTCATAAATCAGATTGCATGATTGGTCATTCATGGTTTCAATAGTGGTATGTGCCTGTTGTGTAATTAGTAAGCATGTAAACTCATACGTATATGGCCGTCAATAATAAATGCAGACGGTTCTCAGTCATAACAACATCGTAGTAACAGCCAGGAGCCGCTTGTTGTTAGCTGTTGCTGACCGACCTTAATGAAGTTCATTCATCATCGTGTACACCGTTGTGTAAGTTTCTAAACGAGTGCATCTCTAGTCACTACTTGAATGCTCATGTACACATAAAATTACGTGATAATATACACAAATATGGCGGAAATGACGAAATCTGGGTGTCAAAAATTAAGTCAGCTAACCAGTCGATAGAACAACACAGCTTAGGTGCCAAATTAAGGATGAATGAACTTTATTGAAGCTGTGGCAGGTAGCTATTTGTAGTTGTTTAACATAATCCTGCTATCGTGACTGAAAACTGCACGTTCTTACTGCATTGGCCTCCATATTTGTGTAAACGTTTAGTGAACGTTCAGAGGTTTCGTATACACGTTTAAATTACAGGATAGGCGCATCCCTAATAACCACCAGCTGCAGCTCTCTTGATAGAACAACTAAAATGAAATGTCCAAAGTTTTATTTCATCTTCCTGCTCTGGTGCTGTACCGTGAAAATGGAATTACAACTTATTAAACATTAAACAAATTCAGAAATAACAATGTCTTGGCGTGAAACGACACTTGTATTCAAGTTCAACTCTTCATATCTTATTTGCGGTCCGTTAGTTCGTTGCTTATAATTAACTTGGAGTTTTGTTTAGTTTTCTACAAAAATCGAACAAATTCAACAAAATTTATAGTACTGATCTGTGGTAACGATTGGTGAGTGATTAGACAGATTTAGTGAAGTGATTTTAATATAGTTTTCATCAAGTAACGAAGGCCTCATGACTTCATTTCATAAAGACGCCGTCGTTATTTGTGGTATGAAAATGACGTATCAAGTCAACTAGCCAAATAATAGCCGTATATTGCTCTTTACATCGCAATCTAGGTAACGCACGACGGCGCTAGTCTGATTTTGCATGTCAGGTTACGTTTAGGGTTAGGGTCAGCATGGTTAAGGTCAGTAGGGTTAGGGTAAGGTTGTGAGGGTTAGGGTTAGAATTAGGAAGCGGGTTAACGTAGTGATGTGCAAATCTAGACTAGCCCCCGCACGGCTACTATTAAGGCTACAAGTCAACATACAACCAGAGTCAATTGCATGAAAGTTTGTGCACGGTGGTCGTGTCTTGGTAATCGGGCACTTCGGACCCAAGACATGTCGGCACTATTATGGCGGGTCTGAACTGTGCACACAGTTTGGCATTAGTGCTGAAGTGACCCGAAGACACTTCGGACCTAAATGCTGAACTGTCTTTCCCCAAGTGCCGAAGTGTCTGGGTTCTTGCCGCATTTTTGCAGATTACAGCATTGCTGTAACCACGGTTTTAAACGACTCTAGACAGTGAACGCCGTCTGCATGATAATAACACTCAGCAAAACCCGCGCTTACACGACAACTCGCCAGGTGATGTTACGCCAATACGCCTATGTGCGATCATAAGCAGACTGACCCCCATCATCCGCATAAGACTAAGTCCAGATCTGAACTCATCAAATTTAAGTTTCTTGCTAAATCCAGAACTATTCCAGTTCTGTCCCCAAATTTTAAACAATTTATCCTCTAATTTAGTGTTGAATGCCAGCCAGTTTGGCCGTCTGATTCGGTCTCATTGCATGAATTTTCCACCAAATTTGGACTGGCAGACATGCAACATCTGGCATGAAATAGCCACATTGCTGTAGCCTGAATTTGGATTTGCTCTGCGAGCAAGTCTTCGCTCATTCTTAGACTTATTCTGGGTTTACTGAAAAAGATAGGCAGTTTTGACCCCAGCTTACCTTCAACAAGGTTATTAAACTATAAAACAATTCACAAATTTACAGCTATGCCCGGTGGCTAAATAAAAAGCTACATGACACCAGCGCACTGTATCAACAGCGTTGTTAGTGTGCAGTGCCGAAGTGTCCGTGCGCTAGTGCGAAAATGTCTTTCGGCCGAACTGTCTTGGGTCTGAAGTGTCCGGTCATAGTGTCGATGTGTCCAGTGTTTGTAAAGCCGTGTCTTTACTGCCAGACTGCAAGCAACTGCAGAGATCTGTGGGCAGAATTAGGCCAGATATAAAATCTCGAGCTCATAGGCACATCTGTTGGTTGGAAAGTGAGGGGTAAGGTGCATGGCGAGCATGGAGTGCAACCCTCAGCCGGTTAGTATGTAGAATACTAGTAGTGGTGATAGTAGGGTTAGCATTAGCCTTAATAATAGCTGTGCATTATCTACGCATGGCTATAGAGCTTTCCTATCTTTTTTCTGGGTAATCTATGCGTGTACTTTAGCATCACCGCACTGACCACCAGTCTTATTTTTTATCTACTAATTATGCTTAACATCAGCTGAACGGAAACGTGCCACTTCATTATTTGTATTTATCTTATCAGTGCCTCTCTAACACGACTTATTTAGTCGCAAAACAATGACGTCAGTAACTTGAGCCGCGAAACAGGAAAGTTATTTGGTTTTGACTGCAAACTTAACTGTATTTTCTCATGCGCATTCCTGACTGTGCGTATTATTTTAAATGTTGGCTTTGTTGATGATAGACAACCCGTTATGGTTTGATAACATATTATTTATGTTTTTGGGTGATTTGCTGATCTACAGTTTCGGCACAATTTAATACTGTTCTTCGGCGATGAATTGCGATGTAAAGAGCAATATATGCCGATTGGCTAGGTTAGCATTCATCGTATAAAAAGAAATTACTGAGGGTGGTGTCCGGGGGCTAGTGTAAAACTTCCATTGTATGAATGAACAATATGGCAACAGCTGCATGCACATATCATGACGAACCACTTCCAGTTCTGGGCACCAGCTAGTATTCTGCATGTGTCCCCCTTCAGCCTATAATGAGGTCTAAGGAGAGAAAACCGTTTCCAGGGGATCGAGAAAGATATTTGACACTAAGTCTCATGAGACCCATTAACAAACTTAGCATACTGCTGATGTACAGTAATCACAAATTAAGTGGCACGTTACTTCAAAATGATATAAATCACACAGAGCAGGCTAAAAAGTATGCAGCTGTTCTTTTGAGCTTATTTGAACTATCAAAATAATTAGCTTATGTTTGTGAAAACTTATGCTGAAGATTATAATCACAGTTTTTTTGTTATTCTGTGCAGGTTTGTATGTGGCTGATGAAACAGTTCCGATCACAGTTACCAGATATTGCATCTTTCAGACTTAATGTCAATTTAGTGCGTAATACTACATAAATGGAGAGATTGTTTACAAACATCGGATAAAATGCTTGGCGAGCCACTAATTGAGACTGTAGATGAAGAGACTGTCCGCGCCATTCATGGTAACGATTCCAGTATCTGTATTCCTCCAACATATAGAAGCTTGGAGATAGATCATAACACTGCTGACATTGGATGTGTGACAAAATCAAGCTCTTTCCCTCCAGCTCTTAGTGCAAAAGTCGATGACAACTGTGCAAGAATACCTCTGATATATTCTCGCTCTCTTCAGAAGTTTATGACATCTGATGGTGAGGCGGAGGATAGTGGAAATATTGCTGCTTTGGATGAAGTGGTGTCAATCAGTGCATCCGAAAGGATCACTATTAACGTCAGCGGACTTCGGTTTGAGACGCGACAGTCAACGCTAGATCGCTTTCCATCCACGCTTCTCGGCAACCAGGCAAGACGAGACTCTTTCTATGACTGTGCTCGTGATGAGTATGTCTTTGATCGTAACCGCCCATCATTCGATGCCATTCTGTATTACTACCAGAGCAGTGGGCGACTACGACGACCTGCCAATGTACCCATTGACATCTTTATCGAGGAGCTGGATTTTTACGAGATTGATGTGGACACTATAGAAAAGTATCGAGCGGAGGAAGGTTTTCTTCGCGACAAGCCGAAACCCATGCCAAAGAGTTCTTTTCAGAGAAAGGTACTCATAGTAGCCTAGACTTTTATATAATGTAACATTTTGTTTATCGACATTTCGCTAAATTTATGCCATTTTTCTATATGGATCTAGTCTAAAATAGATTTATAAAGTGCCAGTATTGTAAAAGGAATCTGAGACACTGGATGACAATGTAGGTGGTATAGGCCTGATCAAAAAATGTAGCATTATTTACATTAGTGAATTGCTATATATTTATATTTTTTACTATATACTATTTATGCCATGTGCAAAAGTGATGGCATTTTTTTCACAGGATATGATATATGCTGCAATAAAAACACCACTGTATGCAGTATTGTATGGCATTAAATAAATAAATAAGTACTCACATTTGTATGGCAGAGTCAACAAACTACACAGAAATACTACAGAAGCACTGACTGATATTTGTTGTTGCTGAAAGAACTATATTTTTAGTTTTGTTTGAAAGTGTTTAGTGACTGTCTTTTGTTTTTCATGTACATTGTCGGCGTACATTTTAGTACATTGTTGTAAATTTCTTTGTAAATTTTTAGGTTTGGTTGCTGGTGGAATATCCTGAGAGCTCAATGGCTGCACGTCTTATTGCCCTACTATCTGTCATTGTGATCCTTCTGTCCATCGTTGTTTTCTGCCTTGAAACTTTGCCACAGTTCCGTCGCTATCATTCCAGGAACATGTCCCATCCGGCCACGAATGTCAGCGACACTGTTGTTGCCGACATGTTTGTGGAAGATGACATTCCGCGCCAGGACGATCCATTCTTTGTTATTGAAACGGTGTGCATTGTTTGGTTCACATCGGAGCTGATAATCCGTTTTGCAGCCTGTCCCAATCACCTGGCATTTTTCCGTAACATCATGAATGTCATAGACCTGCTCGCTATCGTGCCGTACTTCATCGCCCTTGGCACGTTTCTCGCGGAAGAAGGAGGCCAGTCGAACAACCAGGCCATGTCATTCACTGTGCTTCGTGTTATACGACTGGTCCGCGTCTTTCGGATATTCAAGCTGTCACGGCACTCAAAAGGACTTCAGATCCTTGGACAGACGATCCACGCCAGCATGCGGGAGCTTGGTCTGCTGATCTTCTTCCTCTTTATCTGCGTCATCTTGTTCTCAAGCGCCGTTTACTTTGCAGAGGCCGGAGAGGAACACGATTCCCACTTCGACTCCATACCGCATGCTTTCTGGTGGGCCGTTGTGACAATGACGACCGTCGGATATGGCGACATGTACCCAACGAGCGAGTGGGGAAAACTTGTTGGGTCGATGTGCGCTATCGCCGGTGTGCTGACAATAGCGCTTCCCGTTCCTGTCATCGTCTCCAACTTCAACTACTTCTACCATCGTGAAATTGATTCGGAGGATCATGCGTCTGTGGCTGGAAAAAACGTAGAAAATTGCATGGCGGACGCGGTCCGGGTGGATGATGTGGCTGATGAAAGTAGCTTTGTCGAGCATATCGACAGCATCAGTCCAAACATCGAACTGAACTCGTGCAATTTGCATGAAAGCAAAGATGACAACGTTGGTAATCATTCAAGCATGGCTGTTCTGTCCGAGTTAACACATGATAACAATGCTGAGACCTGCATGTGATTAACCCGTGATACCCTTCTGTCTCTTCACATGCCACATTTCTCGCTGTCCACATAGGATAAGAAACAGACGGACCAGAGCTCGGATACCCCCTTCCACTTTCAGTTCTTCAATGCACGAAGCCGATAGTCTCAGCTTCAGAGTTTTTTCATATTACAGAGTTAACCGAAATTTTATACCTGTTATTTTTTGTTAATTGACAATGGTTTTTAATATTTCTATAGTGACAAAAATATGAGCTATTGTAGTGATAGCTCAAAAAAATCACTAACTTTTGCTTGAAATGTTATAATGCATTTCTCATTACCAGCTCTCAAATTGGTTTTGAAAATTCCACAGAACCAGAAGAATGCAATGGAAATTCCATACAAAACTCCTCAAATGGATTAAGGGGAGGGTATAGAGGAAATGAGAGTATTATGATGAACATGAGAATTTTACCACCTTTTTTCATTTTTAGTTTAGTTATATGACTGGATGTAATGTTGATAGTGCAGAGACTTTACAGAGATTGCTGGAATTGTAACGTTTAAGGAGTCTTTGTCTTATTCTCATTTCCAAGCTACAAGCACGTTGTTGGGTAACTACTTTAGCAACAAGAGATTAAAAACCATTGTCAATTAACGAAAAATTATAGGTATAAAATTTTGGTCAACTCTGCAAATAAAATTTTGGTCAACTTTGCAATATGAAAAACTGCAAAGCCGAGACTATCACAGATTAATCAGTTACACAGCAGTGTAATCATTGCATATTTGGAAGATCGCTGATTATCTATTGAAGGGTCAGCAGAGTGCTTGCTTCTGTATCTGATATATTGGTGTATTTTAGTGTCTAAGTTAGGCGTAGTATGCATCTTGTTGGTGCGTATTATTGGCAGTATTTAGTGAAAAATAATTTCTATAGCAGTGATGTGGGTGTAGACTAGTAACACTGGAGTGGAAAGTAGCTGAGTTAATTATGGACTGCTTGCAGTGTTCATCAAACGCTCATGCATAAAAGAGAGAAAATCACTTTTTCAATATTAGTCTTGACACAGAGATGTAAGGCTTATATTTTCCATTTTTATGAACACTGTTTCATATACATTGTTCAGATTTCTGCTGTGCCAAATTTTTTTTATTGTAGTTGCAGTGGTGAAAGCCGATTTTTGTTTCTGATATTAGTACCTGGTGCTTTGTGGCTAGGAAATTTAAAGCCACAGTTTATTATCCATGCTTTGCTGTAAGTCTGGCATTTCAGATTTGTTAACAGTGTCTATTATGAGTTTTTAATGCTTTTTCAGTTTTCGAATCGAAACGTAGATGATGGTCTGTCGAACTGGCTTTTTATGTAGCTTGCTGATGGTGGTGGTTTCTGTCAGTTGTCAACACTTAAATTTGCTGTTTTGGTAATTGGTTATACGACAGAGTAATTAGAGTTTTCTGAATTTTATCACACAGCTGATGAATCTTTTTTTAATACTGTTACTTTACCTTTGAAAGTAAGACTGATTTTATATATGCTGTACAGATAGATAGTTCACTGATAGCTAATGTAGTGCAGTAGTAAACCTGAAGTTTGTGGGTATGAAGCCTGTAATGTTATGATGTTTCAATTGGTAAAAAAGCATATATTATTATTGTTAAAATTTTCAGTTGTAAGTAGTGTTGGCACTGTAGGGGGGGGGGTCCTATATGTTATTTTTTTCTAGTGTAAGTTGTTGGATGTTGCCCTATTTCACAGAGGTCATTTTGACCACCAGTGTATTTTGCTAGTGGAAGTCCAGTTCAGTGTTGTGTCGAATGTGCAGCCGTACATTGCAACAAAACAGGGTCTCAATGTTGTGTGTTGTCCGTGTTGATATTGTACGTAGTTTTGTGCATTTATTGCCGTCAGCAGATAGTGGAATATTGATATTGAGATATTGATCTATTGTCCATGATCAGATTCTGGTATAAGTCAAACCAGCAGTGTGATTTGAAGGACCGTCTAAAAGAAATCTTGTCTTTTTGCTTCCTGCGCTTTCTGTTATAGTTTATATTTTCGTAGTGATGTAATCTAATTATTGTACATATGTTTGCTTGTTCAGCTTATCAGGAATAAACCTTCAGTATTATTTTTCTATCAGTGAATGTTCCGCGACTGAGCAGTTAATAATTCCCCAACCTGCACAGATTTATAAATAGGTGTTGGCAAGATCTGTATGTTTATGTTGTTCGCTGTTAACTGTTGACACTTTTTGCATCCTTGTATAGACTGCCAGTGCTGTAGCAAAGATCTCATAGTATAGGAATCCAGCCCTTTCTGTAGATTGCAGATGTCTTTATCCTGTTTCATGTGTCAGATGGTATCGGACCACTGCTGGAGTACTCAATATACACACACGCGTGTTTCTGTGACATTTCCAGTAAGTGGCTGTATGACATTGTTTTAATATTACTGTTGTTATTGTTGTCATGAAATGTACGGCCGTTTAACACTCGTATGGTTTTTGCTGCAAGCGATATGTTGCTTTCCTGCTCAGTTAGTTTGTTTAATGGAATGTGGCCTTTAGTTGTCAATGCTCTTACTCTTAGCAGGTGTAGTCTGCAGGCTGCGTAAGGTAACTGACATCTTGGTTAGCTAGTTACTTATTAAGTTAATACACTACCTTTGCCAGCCATGTTGCACTTTCATTCGGCGGATGGCATGGAGAAAATACATGTAATGAAGAGCCTACATGAAGTAACTTACAATAAATGCTGTTCTGCTGTGACATCCTGGTGGAGGTGGGGGAAGAGGGCATGCACCCTGGGAGGCACTTTGCAGGGGGTGACGTTTTGGAGGGCAAATGCAAAAATACAGAATTCTGAAAAAGGTTCAATTTGCCTAATTGCACATAGGCCTAAACAATGAATGAAATGCGTCAGTTAACAAGTCTTTTTATTATAGCTCAGTGGTGGCATAGATGCTGCCCATGGGCCATTTTATATTACTTCCGTATTCACCATAATGGTAGATAGAAACACAATAGATTACTTAACATATATACCTTCAGGGGCTTATATTTCTATACCTGGTGGGTGTAGCTTGTGCCCAGTGAAAAATAGGGTCAAAGAAATTCTCTTTTAATGAGGGTTTTTACTGAGATATATGATAGTTTAAGACTTTTAAGTTGTTGTACTTGAGTAATGATCTGTTCAAAATGTATGTTTAGTAACTTCAATTTGTAGCAGTAATTTTTGATGCAAACAATCGCCAACCAGTTTTGGATTTTCATACGTGAATTTTTAAATTTCGTAAAACAACTTAAGTTACTTTTTTGTGGCTGGTGCATCGCATGTCTGCTTTTTTAATATGTCACATCCTTTTCGTACTTTTGATTATTATTTTTGTAGCACCGTCATTACTTTGCTCAGATCTACCTTGTCTTTTTGCTGTCATAGAAAGCTTTGCAGTTATACTTCATCACAGTTGCTTCTCTGGTTGCTTTCAGCAGTTATATTGAGTGTGCTTGCTGATGTAGTGACGGCTCAACTGTGTGAAGCCTAATCATGCTAAGTAGATTTTTTTATCCAACAGTATCTTAGCAGTTCTCATAAGCTCAATATAGTTTGTTTACTGCTGGCTGTATTCGACATACACTTTTCTTTATGACTGAATTTGCCATGTTATATTAAGTTAATTTCATATATTTATTAGTAATAGTATACATACATTCACATACACATGAAGTGCACCGTCATAGATGATAGATTGGGTTGCTGATGGTTACACAAACACACACGTTTGCTGCTAGTAACTGCTGCCAGTGCTCGCTCTCTGTATCTATTCACAATATTTCACACTTAGGTCCGGTTTTTCCACAGCAAATTAATCTCCCGTTAATTTAATCCAGCATTAAATCCGGCAGATAATGATCAATTTACTCAGATGTCGTTTTTCCACCTGCAGTTCGTCAATTAAATCGTCCGCTTATCTGCCGGATTTAATGCCGGATTAAATTAACGGGAGATTAATTTGCTGTGGAAAAACCGGACCTTAAACATCGTTTTAAGTCTCATCTTTTTAGACTTTATTATAGTATTATATCGATGTGTGTTCCAGTTTTTACCGTGTGAACTAAATAATATGCCAATGGACAGTTATTTTTCTGTAACTAGCATAAACCAAATAACTAAAGTAAAGTAAAGTAACTGCAGTCTATACTCCTGTATCATCTGTTTTGCTGGATTTAGGGATTAAGGTAATACCTGGTATGTGCTGGCATCTTGGCTCAGTGGCAAAGCTTCGCGTTTGTGATTGACGATTGTCATTAAGCCCATTTTTCAGTACCGACAGGTTGAGCAATGCATTAACTTTAGCTTAAGCAAACTGGGTTTCTATTTATGGCCAGTTACATTGTTGACATAGTGAGTTTTATGCCTCACTATATTTCAACTTTAATAGAATTGAAACTTGAATGCTTTGCTAGTTATTATGTGCGTGTTTTTGTAATGTAGATAAATTATATACAGTGCTAGAATGTACATTTGCGTCCACAGTGGCCAGTTGTTATTTATGTTCACATGTCGTGGAGTATTTGTGTGATTATTTGTTGTCCATTGATAAGCTCGTTTCTGTCTTGTGTCAATAGTTTATAGGTTTCAGCTCTGTTTTTATACAGGACTCATTTGGCTTTCATTTCACTGTGCATTTTATAGTACAGTTTAGAGACGGTGACGATGACACCATTGAGTAGAATTCCAGCTCATTTGTCTCATGCGAATGTGTTAATTTCTGTCAGCAAGGGCATTTGGGCAATGAAACTCTGCTGTAGCAAAATCTTGCAGTTGTTGACTGCATGTGCCAGCTAACAGGTTGACCTGTTTGGTGTCTGTAGAATGGTTATTGTTGTTAACTGTGGTTTTACTTTCTTTGCCCCTGATCAGACTACCTTTGTGCAAAATCTTTCAATTTCTACACAACTGGCATAAGTCTAAATTCCATGGGAGCAATTTCCTCAGGACTTCTTTGTAGCAGATGTTACGGGGAAGTCACCAACATGTTACGTGCACGAGGAAGTTATGACGAAACTGCCCCCGTGGATTATAGCCTATAACTAACGAGCAGCAGTCGAGCCAGAGGAAGGCAGTAGAGTCATTTTAGTAGTCATGCCAAGTGATGGCAGTTTATTGTTTCAGCTGGAGCACAATCTAGTATATACAGAGCAGTGCAAATATGGTCCGTTGGAATTGTGACTCAAAAAGATTGCGAAATGCTGACCAGTTCTAGAAGTTCTGTTCACCGTGAGACTCGTCATTAAAGCTCTAAACACATCTGAGATGTGTAGGTACACTGCTCAGTGAAATGTTTGTCACCTTTTTACCTAATAGTGAATAGAGTGAACAGTATCCCAGTGTTTTCAGCCACCCTGTTTATTGTTTAGAAGTGGCCAAGACTCCAGTGTTATATTTGTTGACCCAGTGACTTATTTTTGTTTATGTTTGGACTGTGCATACGTGCATTTTTGTGTTGTATTTTCGACATCGTTGATTTTAAGTCTTTGTTAGTATAATTGTGTTGTTGCTAGCACGATGCATAATGCAACCGGTTACCTGTAGATAGTAAGTAACTCGTTTCGATTTGTCCAGAGAACACACGATGTGAATTATTGGACTTCTTGTTTACGATATTGTGACTTAGTTGTGGCTTAGATTTCTATTGTCTGTGCGTTATCATTGGATTGGATGTATATTTGCCAGAGTCCAGAGTTATTATTGACGTAAAAATGACATGATATATCTGTGTTCTGTTAGTGTTGATTGTGTTGTGCTGTGCAGTGCAGCGTATTGCTGAAAACTATTTAATTCACTTGACATAATCATTGCTTCGTTTTTAGTGGCTAAGTTTTGTTAGAGGTCAGTTTCAGTTTAACACATGTAAATGTAATTATTCTTGCCAGCTGTGCATTGGGTGAGTAAGCAGTGGGCCATGCGGAATTACTATGTTTTTTTGGAAGTTCATTGTTAAATCTTTGCCAAGTGAATGTACTGTATACTTATGCCTATGGAACATTAGTTGAATGGTTTTATGGAAGATTATCAGAACTTGATTAATTGTGTACAAGAGTTGTGCACAATGATTCATACGCACATGTGAGCAGTTCTTACAGTTGACTGTCGATTTCAGTTTACGTTTAGGCTTCTTTTTTGAGTGTATCTTAGGTGTGGCATTTTGTGCCCAGTTTAAAACTGGACAGTTCTCTTCATGTATTATTTGCTTTTGTATGTTGGGTTTAGTTCCTTCAGTACTAGCCAGGAGATTGGCTGGGAATAATGTCTCCAAAATCACCCGTTTTGCATCAAGTGGGATCTCAATCAGTGTTGTTCTTAGGTAATAGTGATATGTTTTTTTTAGAGAATTCCATGTATTTCTTTTATAAAAATTATGTATAATTTGGTGTTTTCCAATTGTATTTATTTCTGCCTTTCTAGCTCATGTTATTTTTATGTGTTGTTACATTATTGTGAATACATATTTATTTGTGGATTTCTGGGTTTCTCATATGCTACAGTTCTTTGAAAATTTTCATTTTATTGAATTGACTGCAGCTATTTTTAACTATAGCATAGAAACTTCTATTAGGCTTAACAGGATACAGCACAGTAAGAAAGGTTTCATTTGTGCTGAAAATCTTGGTTGATGTTGATGCTGAAGCAAACCCCTGAGTGAAAGTCGGCCAGTTTGATGAGTTGTTCGTAAGCCGGCGGTGATGACTGATGCTGCAGTGTAAGCCCTGGCCTCGCCCCTCCTGGCCTCACCCCTGCTGATGACAGTCAAAGTATGCTATGCACGCGTATGTGTGACTGGCACATTTTGCATATCACAACACGCCGTTTTTAACTAAGATTACATAGCCCCCTC
>Ga0209782_1000598_pt1 | contig 16428 bp, 10 predicted proteins | sample WorMetmaBAHAMAS1_FD_187390 | JGI IMG/M metagenome (GOLD analysis project Ga0209782, IMG submission 187390) | Marine gutless worms symbiont microbial communities from Max Planck institute for Marine Microbiology, Germany - Inanidrilus... | ecosystem: Host-associated > Annelida > Digestive system...
TGTCCATGATTGGTAGACCATATATTATATAGATGAATTAATCCTGTCAAACCGTGACTGGTGCACTGTATCACCGGCATTCTGCTGTAGAGGTCTAGTGCCGAAGTGTCCGCACACTAGTGCCAATCTGTCTAGGGTTCGAAATGTCTGTAAGGCATTGAAAGCGGAGTTGCTGTTACAGTCTATGATGTATAATGGCAGATAACTGTACAGTTTCATATTTCAAATTAACACAATCACTGCTTTTATGTTGTTTGTTTAACAGAATTCTGCTAGCCCTGGAAAATCACCACGTAGGTCGCCACGGAGGTCTGCAGCCTCGCCCGCGAAAGCAGCAGCGTCACCACAGAAGATGACTCAATCTCCATTTAAGTCGCCACGTAAAAGGCGCCATTCACCCACTCCAGTAAGCACATGATTAATATTAACTTCTGTGCTGGACATTATTCTGGACAGCACCAATATTGTATAGCGTGTGATTCAGTGAAAGCACTAGTAATAGTTTGCATGGTTGTTGACGAGCTGTCCTTGCTCATTGTTAAATGTGTGGACTTTTAATCTGGATTAGACATATTTTTTATTTTCTGGTGAGTTTTATCGATTGCTGTTGCTGTGAAGAAGTATTGCGTTTTGCCAACAGTAGTGGCAGTGCTTTAAAAACCTAATATTGTGTATGTGTTCACCCAAGCTCTCAGTTGGATGATGTATTGCACACATTCCCTTAAAATATTGTACATTTTTGGTTTCTGTGTCTTAACTTACGTACCCATAGTACAAAGCATATTTGGCTTGAACTACAAAATGCATCATTTATCAATTTTTATCACTTCAAGAGAATTAAAATAGTTGGCCTTCTATTCATAAACAGAAGAAAGCTAGTGCATTTGACATAATTTGAATCACGGTACTTACTTGGCACAGTTGAATTATTGTGTAAGCACTGGATTACGTTGTTGCAGGATGATGAGACCGAAGTTGAGCCTCTTCTGAAGCCTAATCCAGGCCGCTTTGTCATCTTCCCGATTAAACATCAGGACATCTGGATGTTCTACAAGAAAGCCGAGGCATCTTTCTGGACTGTGGAAGAAGTTGACTTGTCCAAGGACATGGCTGACTGGGAGAACTTGAAACAAGAAGAACGTGACTTTATTAATCATGTTCTTGCATTTTTTGCAGCAAGTGATGGCATCGTTAATGAGAACCTTGTAAGTGGTTCATTTGTGATTTCGCTCGTGCTTACTGTTCACACCGTTTAATTCTTGAACTTGGTGTTGGCGGAGAACTCTTGCCTTTGTTGTCACGTACTCTGACAAATATATACAGAATATTCGGTTACCGGTATATTTATAAAACATCCGTGCACACAATTGTACGGGTGTTTTTCACTACCTGTAAGTCTGTAAGTGTACACAGTCTGTACAGAATAAAATCTTAGATGTTTGACTGCAGTAAGCAGTTTATTGTGAGTATTCTGTCACATACATGGAGTTTCGGATCGTTGACACCACCTCTTGTAAGTGGATGTTATCAGGCAAACCTGGTGCAACTGTGTCTCCTTGGTTGTCTTCGTACAGTTGTTCAGGAAGAGCACCTTAGCGGAAAACTGGCGCAGTTTATTTTCAGGTATGATGCTGTTCTGTCACCCAACCAACAGTATGAAAGCAAAGAAGGGAACTTAAGCACTGACAGAAATCAAGAAAAAGCTACCACAGTCACTGCCGCACTGATTCCTTGCCAGATCCATAATTTATGGAGCGTTCACCTTTTTTATTGCCTTTTTTCATAGTTCAGTTTCTTTTCAGTTTAATTTCAAATACAGCAGCTGCTGTGTTGCCTTGTGGTTGGAAAGCAGAGTAGCAGTTCGTGCAGTAGTAGTTGGCACTGAGTGGAGGCAGCTGTTATGTGTAGGTGAATCGTTTCAGCTGTGAAGTGCAAGTGCCTGAGGCAAGGTTCTTCTACGGCTTTCAGATCGCCGTCGAGAACATTCACTCCGAGATGTACAGCATGCTCATCGATACCTACATCCAAGATCCAGCTCAGCGGTAGAGTCTTGGGTCTATTTTTGCATTTAGGTAATTAATAAATTTATTTACTGGTAAAATACAGGGTAGTCCAAATAGTTTGGCTACTGGCATAAAGTGAGCGACGTCCCTGTTCTCACAAGTTGTTATCAGGATTCTGCTGGTTACATCAAGCTGCAACTTCACTATAATATAGCACTATTTGCCCTGATTGTAGCAGAGAAAAGCAAAAAAAGTTTTCGGACTGCATTCTTTCAAAAGGAACGGCAGCTTCAGGTAACTGTTGCAATCTGTTGTCAGTAATGAGTGCCTGAGTTTATCTACAGCACTGGTACCATTGGTAACTGTCACAGATATGGACGAGAATTTCAGAGTACGAATATTAAGTATCAATTGTAATTTAAACTCTACTTATTCACGTGCACTGGTGTGTGAAAGTCCGTGAATTTAAGTTGCAAATTTAGGCATTGAAAGTACTTGTAAATAAAGGTTGTTCTTGAAAGTCCTTTAAATGTTCTGGAATATGTTTCATTAGGTTTCGAAAATTTTTATTGGGTAATGTGAAATGTGTGCCGCCAGTTGGCTTTATTGGCATTCAAGTCATACTGGATTCAATTTGGGATGCTTACGACACTGACCCTGACCCCTAAGTTGTTGTAGACAATGTAGAGAGAGGTCCTTTAGATGGTCCTTCAGTTTGTGTGCTATGAAGGATGCTTTAGACTTTTAAAAATATTGATTGAGCATATGAAATTGACTGCTGGATGTAGCTAAGTAAATGTGAAACGTTGCTACTTGCTGGGATTACTTGTGAATTGTGATTATTTATGTATTTTTTTTCTAACAGTGAGCAACTGTTCAATGCAATCGAGACCATACCGTGCGTGAAAAAGAAGGCTGAGTGGGCATTGAAGTGGATCGAGGACCAAAGATCGACGTATGCCGAGCGTCTTGTGGCATTTGCCGCAGTCGAGGGCATATTCTTCTCCGGGTCATTTGCAGCCATCTTCTGGCTCAAGAAGCGAGGTGTCATGCCCGGACTGACATTCAGTAATGAGCTGATCAGCCGTGATGAGGTACTTGTTGTGTCGACACGTTTCTGTCGAACTGTTTTTTATTTATGACCGCAGTTTAAAGTTCATGACACAAGTCATCAGCAGTTTTAATACATGTTTAAGGTCTGGTTGCACCATCCATACTTAACTTAAGTAGTACTTAAATTGTCATGCATTTCAGTGGAGATTTAAGGACTACTTAATTTAAGTATGGGTTGTACAACCTGGCCTAAACCTTTTTATGTACTTACAGCATAGCCATAAGTAGACTTCGTGCTGAAGAGGCACGTTTTAACAGAACGTTTTAAGTATAATAACATTTTACTGCCATGAACCCTATTTAAATATATGTGTGGGTGGGTGGATTTTGGTACAACAATGATTTGCTGACAATGTTGATGTGCACTGTTTGTACATGCATGCATTACTATTTACTTTCCTTAAATATCGTGCTGAAAATTAATGGAATATAATGAACATTACACTTAGTTATCAGAAGCGAACACATATCAGCTTGCCATAAGTAAATATGGTACATGTAATTATCTGCTAGTTGAAAACGCAGTGCAATGCATATGCACAGACTTTGCATAAACCCTTCTCTGATCTACTTGTAAATTATGTGAACTGGTGTACAGGGACTGCATACTGATTTCGCGTGCCTACTGTTCACATACATTGTGAACCGTCCGTCCCAGGAGCGTATCTACGAGATAATCCGTGATGCTGTCGCCATTGAGCAGGAATTCCTTACCGACGCGCTGCCAGTGTCGTTGATTGGCATGAACTGTACACTGATGTGTCGCTATATTGAGTTTGTTGCCGATCGTCTGCTGGTCGAGCTCGGATGTGACAAGGTACAACGACAACTTGATAACAAAAAAAAAACTAATTTTGAGAGCCCTTGTGTCTGGACCTCATGGTGCAGGCATTATACAGGCATTGCAATGCCTTTTCCCTTAGGAGTCTGATGATGGATATGGAAATGATGATCATACATAACTGAAGTCAGTGCTCGAATGTACTTTGACACTGTTGGAATGTTGGTTGGGTGACAGGAAGGAAAAACTTACTTTACTGTATTTGAGGATTCTGCAAAGCCTGAAGTTACTCCAGAATAGGTTAGACAGAAACTACAAAAATAATATGACGGTTATATGTCACAAATTTGTTGAGATAAATGGTTTTTTAATTCTGAAAAATAACACCCATGAAAGAAAGGTAGGTCAGTTGAAACAACAAGACACTGTGTAATTCAGTTGACAATATTTTGTTTTTATTTTGTAACTGTCAGTCTTGTTGATCTGGACTATTCATGTGTATCAAGATGTTACAATTTACATTTCATTGTTGTAAATCAAATGCTGTCGATAATGATTTTGTTAAATTTTTAATGATATTCAGCAACTATGAACATTTTGTAGATATGGCGTACGGAAAACCCGTTTGACTTTATGGACAACATTTCCCTGGAAGGGAAGACAAACTTCTTCGAGAAGCGTGTTGCAGAATATCAGAAATCAGGTGTCATGAGCCGTGCTTCATCTGTAACACAGACGAGTCCTGGCGGAGACTTTGACATCAATGCCGACTTTTAGGCAGCTTTGGGTTTTAAAATTCCTCTGGTAATGTTTAAAGTTATTGGACAGTTACTGGGTGACTGATAAGCAATCACAGTGCACTTTAAATATTTAACTTGTTCGTCTTCTGCTTTGATCTATGTTCGTTATTAGGTCTAAAATGCAAATGCATGTGCTTTTAACATATTCGGTTGTTTACAAGTTCATGTTTGTTTCATATCAGATATAGTCTGTGATTTTGATGATGCATATTAACAATAATTATGTGGTTTCTGCATGTGAATTTATTTTCACTCAGGTACAAAATTAACTAGGTTAAATCTGCTAAAGTGAAATGTACATGTACAATTAACATAGTGTACAGTCTTAGCAATCAAAAACAAAGACCTGGATATGTTTACACAACACAATAGAAAATTATAAAGTCTGATCTGTAGCCTGTTTCAATTACTTCTATTTCAGCTACTTCACTTGTACAAGTCACAGATATGAGTGACAGGCTTCAAAATTTCTCAACAGTAATGTTAGTAAATCCTAGATTATCTAAAACACGATTTTGTTCTACACCTCAAGTGCTAATATTTATCGATGACTCCTGATTTATGAGCTAGTTACATTTACAACATAATGGTTAGGAATTGCATGTGTACAAAATTATATGATAGCATACACAAATACAGTGACAAGACAAAATTTGATGCTAAAAATTAATCGATTATACATGTCGTATTTTTGACAACTTAGTGATAATCTGGATGAATTAACTTTAAGGCAGGCCATTACTCACTATGTTGCTGTTACTGTAACTGAAAAATATATTGTTAACATTTACAGGATTTCATGTATACATTCATGAAACTACATGATAGACCACATCCCTAACAATAATTGGTGTGTGCAACACCAATTGCAGATAGCAGCAGTCAAGAATTTTCTGTACAGTCTAAACAGTTTCTACAGAAGATAGTTCACTGAGAAGTTGTGACCGGCTCAGAAATGTCTGAGATTCATTGTAGACATCAACGTACTCAAATAGTGGGCTGTCAAGCAATGCCTACAACGTAAATATAATACGCACTGCAGTCTACCACCCATAGATAGTTAAATCCACTGTATCAACATTGATGTGCTGCAAAAAACAGTAAAATCATCAAATGAAAAATGTGTGTAAGTAAATACTTTAAAAAAAGAAAGTATTAATTACATATCCATTAACATATACACTTTTTTATTTTTTTTATAAATCATCCAAGAGCAACAAATATATAAAAGATTATGTCCTGTAAGTAAGATTTTGTCATTTACACTGTAATAGCATAATGCATTAAACAAACCTTTTTGCCCAGTATAACAGCATGAGGATATCCAGAGGCACGGTTGGCATGGAGTCGTTGACCTATGGACATATGAAGCCGATCATCAATGACCACTTCAGTCGTTAGTGCAGGACACTTCACCATTATCTCGTCGTATATCGACTCGGCAAGTGCCATTGTGACGTCAGACTTGTAACCCTCCTACATGTTGACATTCGCTTACTAACATGACTGACTTTCTAACACATTGCATGGCTATTGACTGCCAGAAACCCTAGAAATAAACTGACATTTAGCAATGGAACATGATTAAAATATCATTCAAATTACAACTACTGTAATTTCACCTTTTTTAAAGTACCAAAAACAAGGACTAAATATTGAACAAAAAATTTGTTGTTCACAATGTTCCTTGTCTTGGAGTTGAATAATAGCTTTTGCATCTAGAGAGCTAAGCCAAAATATGTTGAATTATGTATTAAACTTTCAAATTATATGGAAATTTTTTACATGACTAAATTTGAATATTCCAGTAACATCACAGAATTATAAAAGCCAATGCCAAAAAAAATTTGATTCATAACTGAGACACTAAAGTCCATGTTTATCTGGTAATCAGCTACAGTGTATGTACAAATAACCTATAATTATGCATAAAACCAGATTTACTTTCAAATCCTCTGTGACTGCATGAATGTATAATGCATGCAAATAAAGATTTAGATTTGTGATCCAACTGCCAGTTACACTATGCCAAGCTACAAAATAATGTATTCAGAAACCCAGGAAGACAGTAATACATGGCAGGAAACACCAGTGTTTTAGAATCTGTTTAGAAAAAAAAGTAGCCTATTGTAATGAGTACAGCACAATCAGGGACCAAACGGTCCAGTTAATAATTAGGCCTAGCAATAAGCAGTCGCGTCACAACCAACAATGTCGCATTAACACCGACAGAACGACACAGCAGTCCATATTAAAAATAAAGCGACTAACTACCTTCTGTGGTATGATGCATATCTGATGTGGAGCAATGAGTCTTGGCCATCGTACTTCGTCTTTCAAAGACAGAACTTCAACTGACGCTGCTAGCAGACGAGTAGTGCCAATACCAAAGCAGTCCATATGAAGCGGCCTGAAACGCACCATGCACAGTCACAGCTATGATATATTACTGCTGTACAAACATGGGTCCTTCCTAAGCCTCCTTTTCATCCCAGTTTATTCTAAAGCTATCTACAGTGCTGTAAGATGACAAGCTGCATAACCAAGACCACAAGTCTCACAGACCAATCCAATTGATCAGGGAAACATGTTTGCTCACTGAGTTAATTTTAAATGTCCCATTACACTGACACTGCTGTTCTGTGGGATTGTTGGCTGTCACTGGGCCTATATTTTATTGTGAATTGTGTTGGTTTTGACTACTTAAGTAGTCACGTTTCTGTCAATCCGTGACAAAATAATTTTTTCAAATCACCCAGGGTGAAGTTCAGACCAAGACGGACCAAAAAGTCCAATGTAAGGGGGGGGCTAAAATTAATATTTGTTGACCAAGTATGGGTTCAAAGTTTCAAATTTAATAGGCTCATATAAGGATTCAGGGTCAAACTTTTGACCATGTGTTGAGAGCGCGCCTCTTGCACATTGCTGCGAGGAGGCACGATATGTGTTGAGAGCTGACGGAAAGCTGCCATAGAGGCGCGACCATATACTGCTAGGTATTCTAGTTCTTCACTGTTGCACTGTTATATGACTTATCCTCCTAATACCATGTAAGGGGCCATCCATAAGACGTACACAAAATTCTGGCATTTTTGACCCCTCCCCATGTCCTCCTATGTCCACTTTTTCAAACTTCCTTCCCCCTTGTGGACGTCAATTTCATATGGTCACACTTCAGCACAGTGGCCTGTCATCAAATACGAGTATCTAGTCTGTACAGCCAGTACACGTTAAAAATTGACCTGTTTCTAACTAAAAAAATTCCAAGCACACAAAATCCCAAGATCTTGGCAGCACCAGATTACATCAATGTTGCAACATGTGTTTTGAGAGAACTAGGATGGTAACTCAACCAAAAGCTAGGCATTTGCACTTCATTAGTCGGGCATACATCAGTCATTTCTTTGAATAGCAGTGTCAAGCAACTGTAAATTGTTAGAAAGGTTGGTATATTGGTACAGCTTGTGGATGTCCAGTGTAGTTTAAGTACCCCATGTCCACTTTTTACATACGTTAGTAAGTAACAGAGTTTGATTAAGTGCCATAAATATAACCCACCCCCTCTGTGTGGATGTCTTTTATCGATGACCCCCATTTATGAACGAATACGAAAACTTAATAAATTAAATGTGTAATACTAACTGATTACATACCATTGAAATCAAATTTTGATTTGAATTAATTAGCATTTTTGGCCAGCTAATTGAGATTTCAGTGCTAAAATAACACCAAGACCATAAGCTGTAAGAGCAAGACCATAGGCTACAAGACAAAAGCCACATGCTGAATATGTAGATCACTCAACATCAGCCTCGAGACCAGAACAGACTAGAACTTTCAGTCTCCTTGAAACCGTCGCAACATGTCTTCACACATCCTCGGTCACATTCCTACACTCTAGCAAAGTCTACTGACATCATTTCACTGTATTAGTCCATAACACAACAAAATCTGTTATTCTTTATCAGCACGCTGACTAGTTGAAATGCATATGATTTTCTCCCTTCACTCAATGTGAACAGAACAATGCATGTTCTTGATTGAGTCCAAACAGTCTATCAGACACCAATACACCATATAGATTTTGTCACAACTACAGTAAATTGTGTTTGAAACTTTCAATCCCGTTCCAGAAAACTCTTATAATATATCAACCGAATGTTTGGAAAAATATGCCTTTGATTTACGCTGCCCATTTAAGAGCTTGGTCACAGCCATGTGGAAAGCGGCACTTATGAGAAGAACAATATTGCCATAGATTTTCTTCCATGCACCATTAATCACCAGCGGTGAATTCAGGGGAAGATGGACTTCGAGGGCCTCAGGGTAGACCGAACAGTCACCTTCCCATCTGAGGTTCTGGTGACTGCTCAAGCAAAACTATCAGTGGCTATCATGCGAGCAAGGCTCTGCCCTGGACCCCACACGAGCTTGACTTTAGTCCGCCATCTTCTTTTCAAAATCCCAGATTCACAACCGCCAGTCAGTGAATCCGCAGGGTTCAAGCCACACAGCTGCTTTTATGCGTACTTTTGTAAAGTGTTCTTGCAGTCCTTTGGATGTTACGACACTATAATCTTACTCGTTTTATAATAATAATAATAATAATAAAATCACACACAGTGTCACAGCAACGCTGTATGAAGTGTTGCAGTTACTACCACTTCTGATGTTGTTTATCAGTATACATCGCGCTCATTGTCTCGGAATAAGTTGTTCCTAGAATAAAAGCGTGTGCAACCTGCAATACAAACATTAAAATATCAAAACAGGGACTCTTCAAATTCGATAAAGTAAGGCATTAAGAGTTATTTGTAGTTATTACAAACACTTGAAGCAAAAACAAGGATAACATTAGAGGCACCTTTACAAACACAGATACAAACTACAGGGCTGCTATTATGTGATGCTTCATAGCAAGCAGTAGTCCACTCAGTTTGGGGCTGGATAGAGATAGTCCAACATTTAGATGTTCATTTTAGTAATTTGTGTTCACTATTGTACTAATAAGTAACCAAAATTATTATTATTTCCCTCTCCATTATTGGCTAATATTGTGTAAGAAGTTACTTCTCGACAGCACAAGTGCCCCTAGGTTATTATCTCATCCAATGACACTATTCATTGCTAAATATTTGTTTCCAATCGCACTATCTAAAACGGGAAATTAACTTAAGAAGATTTGTTCAATATCTAACAACAAGCAAAATCACTGCAGCCCTTTCCGTTGTAAAGCATCCAATGACAGTTTATCAAGTAGCAAGTTACTTTAACTGCACTGCAAGTCACTAGTAGAATTATAGCACTCAACTCATTTAAGCACACATCACTGCAATAGCTATTTTTTGGAAAAACTTCAATTAGCCAGTCCGCCAGATTATTTTCTTCCAGATGTCTGTTCCAAAACAGAACCTTTCGGATAACTGGCATAGGCTGATGCATCTAATCATATAATCTGCAGATGCAAAGTAATAAAGGGGAAACTCATTTAAACCACACAACAAAGCACACACGTTAGATTTCCACAACCTCGATGCCAGCTTGTTGTTGGTAAGTGCCTGGGCAGTCTGGACGATCACAGCGCATTGGCTTAGTTTCAGTTTCTGAACACACATCAAAACATTAGAGCACATCATCAAAGACTAGCTTTCATCCAACTCAAAATGGCTAATCAATAAAATGGAGAAAAATTCCTGTAACAGCTTATTTGAGAAGTAATATGATCAAAATTGCCATTACACAAATCTGTACTTCTGTTAAATTTTGATTTACGCCAATTCATATTCAATGTCACTCTTGTTTAAGTGGCTGTGATACATTTGCAATGCAAATGTCTGTCAAAACAGCAATAAATCTTTTGACCAAAACAAAGACATCGTTTTTTAGATTTACAAACCAAGACAACAAATGTGACTTACTAAAAGTCTGAAATAATTCATAGAAAGTGGTCACAGTAATAAATGGCATTTTCCAAACCGAAAGTGCAGTCACCGCACAATATAAATGAGTTGAAGCAATTCTTGCAAACCTTCAAGTGCTGCATTGACACCATTACCGCATCTAACATACACATGTAAAGCAGCAATTATGTACAAATAAAGTCCGTCAATAGGAAGCATTTATTTGTAAGTAATGAGAATTGATAAAGTTGCAGGAAAACTTGGCAAATAAGAAGATCATGAACCAGACCAGCATTGACTGAATTTAGGAAAAGATGTGGAACATATTCTATTAGAGATCTGCAGTTATTACCACACTGTGACTGACTGCTAGACGTCATGCTGAACGGGCCACAACACATGTCTGCGGTTGTACTGGTACAATCGTCAACACAGTAATAATCTATTTCACTTACATGCAAACACCTGCTGCTCTCCAGTAACAACATTATGCTGACTTCATTTCAGTATGGCATGGTGCAGGTATGCACTATCATGAGTGCCCTCTAGTTCATGCGGCATACATTATTTACTCAGCAATTGAATAAAGTGCAAACTTTAATTAAATTACAGCACTGACTAATGGCATAACAGTGCATTCTGGAGGACTCACTGTAAAAATACAAGTTGTCTGGCAGGCAGCCAATCATCTATGCTTAAAAAAATTATGGGGGTTGTGCATCCCCCACTTTATACTTTCAGGACTTTGAAGCAAGGTGAAGTGTGAGATGACTTTCATGACACAAACAACACAACAACAACAACAGCCATAGTCATTTAGTGGCCTCTTTTTGAAGACAAATCATTCTCTAAATTTTAATTAAGTACGGAAGCATAAGATTATTAAGATTATAGCATTTGCACCTAGCTCCAGACAGATACTAGAACCACATCACTTAACTTCTTACAGGCCAACCAACAGTGTGAAAACACTGAAGCCAAGTTAGGAATATTGTCAAACGGCACTTGGCCATCAAACAGCCTCACAATTACTGCAGATGGATAACAAATTTACCATCAGTCAGTCTCATCATCATCATCATCATCATCATCATCAATGTGCTAGGGCGCCACTCAACCGGTGCTCAGCAGTGCCTTCCAGACACAATGTATACAACATAGCCGAGCCCATACATAAAGAGTTAGTCCGATAAGGAGAACAAATAAGTCTTGAGTTGACGACAGAAAGCAGCATGTGAGTCAGTGTTTCAAACAGAAGCCAGAAGTGCGTTCCATGCAGCAGGTCCTGCAATAGTAAACGAGCTATCGGCATTACGTTGTGCAGGCATAAACACCCGACAGGCGGCTTACAGTGAACAGCATTGTAGAGTATCTTCACCGGCCGGCGAAAGAAGATGGAACTCTGTAGACCTACTACCACCCATTGCACCGGAACTTGCCGATACTGCACAATAAACAAACATTCTGTTATAAATTGTGATACATCGAAAAAAAATAGTATAAAAACCGCACACGTTAAGTCCAGATACATATATCATCATATTTTCTTCGGAATAAGTGGGATATCTTCAAACACAAATGTTAACTTAAGTAAGCAACTTACAAATTATTAAAATAATGTTGGTTGTTAAGATTTTTAAACACTCAACTGATTAACTAATCATTAACTTCTGCAACTCTATTCAATTATTAACACATGCAATTATACCGGTGCTTGAATAGAAAGACTACCGACACAAAAAAAACACAGAAATGATACAACACAAAATAACACCTTGAACAAACGGAAGACCAAGCCTTGTGAAAATGCGTATATAGCTGCTACAGACTTCACTAAAAGTCGCTTCTGCACTTGACGTATCAGCATCAAATGTATACAGATCTGTTACCAACACACAAAGTACACATGTACATACCATATAAAATATATGCAATATAAACAGAGACATCAATAATTACAATAAAAAGCAGTAATCAAGCTGCAGAGGACCTTTCATCTCAAATTCTCGACATCGCAACAATCCATGTTTCGGTCGAGCTTCGTCACGAAACTTCCTTCCTATCTAACAGCATAACATATCCAGCAACAGATATCAAAAACTATCACTGTTATCAGCATAAATAATCAATCCATTTAAGCAATTTGACAGACTTTCATTTCAAACTTCACAATGTTGCCTCAAACAGCTTATTCTCTGGTAAAAAATGCAAGCTATGACAATAAACTAAAGTTAAATAACACGAAACAAAATAACAGTGAATCCCAAATCTTAGCTATCTTGACAATGTACAAGTATAGAAGTATTTTCTGGTAGTAAATGCAGGCCTAAGTTAATTTAAAAATACTGAACAAAAATTTGTAGGATCAATATTTTAAAAAAACTAATAAACTGCTGAATTATTAAAATTTGCAAAACTGCCATACTATAAATGACAGAAACATCACACTCAAAATGTTAAATTACAAATAAACAAAATCACATCAAGTTACATCAATACAAACTTGAAAAACTACAAAAACTTAAAGGGACAATGTGTCCACCTGATAAAGACGAAGTGGAAGCCACTTGTACGATAATGGTGTGACTGCTGCAACTATTGATGTAACAGCTTCTTCATGAGTCTGTCGACAAAATGTACACATGAAATGACATTAAAAAACAGAAAGAAAACAGTAATCAATAAAACATTTGTGCTACATACATGAAGTTAAGTTGGCAACACAGAACAAAAATATATAACAGAATATTTGACACACTGTTACAGAAAAATTTAATAAAAGTAAATCTGAAAGTCTCATAAAGGCAACTGCAATGCATTTCGTCACATATTAACCAATAAATAGACATGATATGAAGCAAATCTTAAATCTTTTATTATTAACAGATATCACGTGGCAAACTAGTATGCTTTTACTGATGACAGTCTAACAGGGGGTACATCAATGTGTGCAGTAACCTAGCAAATGCTGTTAAAATGGCACTGGCGATGGTTTTATTGCCATTTTGGCCACTTCTGGTGGCCAAACAGCCACACTGACCAGTGAGTTTGACTTCCAGCATGGGTTTCCTATTAGTATTCTTAAGTAACCATACAGCAGTCGTAAAATGCTCTGTCGCTGCACTCAGGACATAAGAAAGACAGAGAAATGGACAGATGGACCACAGCATTACTTACTGCCCTCTACTGTATGGCAGGAGCCATAATAAATGTATAGTATTTGGAAACATGCAGACAGCACAGAAACAATGTTAATAATTATAAAGCAGAGAAACAGCAGAGACATTAACAGTATTGAAGCCACCAGAAAATGCATACTGGAGCAAGGCAATGCTTGGTTTCAGTCCGATCGCAAATAGTAAACAATTCATCACCCATAGTATCCCACCGACCTGTAACAGATATCCATTCATTTAATATTAAGGTTAATATGGTTTAGTGGGGTTCATTGGGTTAGGGACAAGCATAGGGTTAGAATTAGTGTTAGAATCAGAGTTAAGGTTGGGATACATGTACCAGAATGCCCTTACCAGAATGGATGGGGAGAATGGGTACAGGTATCCAAATACCTTTACTTTAAACACAGTAAAAATAACTTGTAATACAAAATTTCATTCAGGCATCAGCAAAACAAATCTACATGTTTCACTTATAAACAAACAGTATCCTAATAATACTACAATATCTATTGTCCATAAGTATATGTCACTCATAATGGAAATTTTAAAAATAACTTTACAAACAACAAATATGAACCATGTATGTTACAAAAGATTCAGAATGTGCTGTAAAATAATACTAAGAATGTATAATATCATTATGTCTATTCTAACTATTATATATGTTGATTACCTGTATAGTCCCATAACTGTTTAGGAGCAAGACACGGCATGATGAGCTTCTGAGCACCAAGAGCATACATCTCTTGATCAATAACACGATGAAGCTTCTCGAGAGAACGAGTCAGCATTGGCAGAATGTGGAATGTTCCAGGTGATGCACCTTGTACTAATCGCTGACTCAGCATCAGCTAAAACACCAGTTACACAAAAGCTGAAATGAAATCGTTATCACAGCAAAAAGTATTATCAGAAACTAATCACACGGACTAGCTAAAATAGCAGCTGATCACTGAAGAGATGATTCTTGCACTCTAAGTTCACAGTTAACACCACAATACAGTGGTGTAACTAGAAGTTTTGGTGCTTTGGGGCAGAAGCAATGAAGTGCACCACCAAAAGTAGTCACGATGGTCTGACGGCAAGATGGCAACCATCCAATTTTCGGTTACATATACCACCATGGTTTGTGAGGTGCCGAGCTACCAACCCCACAACACTGTAATTTTCTTTCAAGAATATGTTAATCAAGTTTGCAACCAGAACTGCAAAAGTTTGTTGCAATAGGATACTGGTCAGCCATGTTGGCTCAATCAACAAACTTCATAAAACTCTGTTATGTGATCGTTAATCATAAAATATTATTTAAAAAGCTATTCTTTGCTATACTATTTTATTGCTATTTCAATGACTGGGGATATATTATTATTACAAACGTTAGTATTTAGGTGGCATTATCACGTGCAAAATGTTGCAGGGCCACCTAACAAACACAAAACTGTCATGTGTTAACAGTGATGTGGCTCAGGCATAAGCGTCCTTGCGAAAGGATGTCCTGAACAGTACTGTTTTCAGTTGTTGTCGAAAAGCCGCTGGTGACTGTTTATCTCTGACGAAAGACAGCAGAGAGTTCCAGGCACGGGCAGCAGCAACTGGAAACGCACAGTCTCCCAGAGTAGCTGGAACGATCAGTGTCAACGTGGCAGCAGACCGCAGGCGACTGCAGGAACTGCAGCTGGTTGTCAAATGCAGAGAATTCTACATATGTAGAATACTAGCCTAAAACAAGGGAAGTAGTTCGTCATTTACGTCCATGCATCTAGTGCCGAGTTGTTTTTACAATTAATTTTTATACTGCTCTCCCGAGCCAACCCTATGTAATTACTTTTTATAGGACAACATTAACGTTAACTCTACTATAACCACTAATTAGTATTCTACATACTGATTGCTAACTTATGTATTATTGCTGTTATCATGTAGTGTATTTTATTCATCTAATCAGCTGTACTGTGTACATGTATAGCTGCAAGTATGTTTCATTAAACTTACTTACTTATACTCACCGAGGACAACTGCCCCTCCACTAAACTCCCTATGTTTTACTATAAACAGGGCTAGCAGTATTACGGCATGTAAAGAGAAAGCATGTAATGGCTCGCCTTTTGGCTGAGACTACCGGTCGCCGGCGCCGATGACGACGCCAGAGTGGCACCAAACGACGGAAACATTTTCGAAACTAGCTGACGATGTACATATCGTTTAGCACAATACTTGTCTTGTCGTCTGCATAGAAGATTAACACTACGTAAAAAGTTTTTGATAATCATTACTGCACAAAACAGAACTTCACCATCAAACACTTCTGTTGCTATCTAAAACTGGCGATAGAGTAAAAATTTGTAATTGATAAAAAATCAGCATGACAAATAGTAAGTAGGACTTGCTATTTTTGAGAAATGAGAATCCAAATGCAACCGAAATTGGTTACATCAAAATGTAATTCTATTTCAGTGCTATCTATATCATATCAGGCAGCTGCTGGCCGTCTCCATCAGTCCTTTGAAAAGTGAGAAACTATCTCGTGCCTTGTATTTGGACTCCAAGACAGGCTTTTGAAAACAGAAAGAGAGATGGATAATATGAAAAGAGACACTAATTCTAAACTCTCTAAAATTGAAAGTGAATATGAAGCTGTAAGAGATGATATTA
>Ga0209782_1000599_pt1 | contig 16427 bp, 12 predicted proteins | sample WorMetmaBAHAMAS1_FD_187390 | JGI IMG/M metagenome (GOLD analysis project Ga0209782, IMG submission 187390) | Marine gutless worms symbiont microbial communities from Max Planck institute for Marine Microbiology, Germany - Inanidrilus... | ecosystem: Host-associated > Annelida > Digestive system...
GTGCTCATTCCCTGGCATTCTTATCTGACTCGCAAACTATACGTACTCTTTTGTATTGGTGTGGACCTAGCAATAACCTCGTTATTTAGGCCACGTTAAAAATATTGATGATGATGATGATACTGGATGCGAGTGTGCACAGGTATAGCACTATGCCTGTGTTATCGGCATGTTGCAGGTGTCTTGTTGCTGAGTGGATGGGCTAATCATTGGCATGTCACCGTGCTGGATTATGTCGACCAGTTTGTTATGGCATATGGCGGCTTGCGTGGAGTTATGACGTTTGCTCTCGTGGTTCAGTTGGATGCGAACGTGTGTAGTCAGCGTGATCTTCTGATAACTACAACTATTGCTGTCATATTTGTCACCAACTTCCTCTTGGTAATCAGCACTGCATCTGTTGTCACTGTTGTTATTATCATGGTAAGAATGCAAGGCTAGAAATCATCGAGAGAATGCAAACCTGTGCCAGTGCTAATTATCCCATACTAAACCATCCAGCAATTCTGTCTACCATCTCTGCAGACAGAAACAACTATAACAGATAGTTAAACATGTCAAGCTGACGATACTGTTTTTCTGGCTGCCTGACTTAGTGACATGTCTGCTGGCTGACCAGCATTAAGACTGAGCAAAAAAAGGACATGACTCAGACCAAGGCCTCCCATGCTTAGATGATCTAGCGCCAGTAATAATAATATGAAAATTTATAAAGCGCACAATGTCAAGCGTGAATCGGAAGCATGATTAATGAGTATATGTACCGTATGGACCAGCTTAATTTACAGGAAAAAATTCACAATTTTATGGAAGGTTTTAAAATAAAAATATGCCCAATTTCATGGAAAATTTGCAGAGAGTCTTTGCCAAATTCACTGGGATTTCAGGGCCCTATACTGGCCCTTACTGCAACATGTTTGATAACTGTTAAGTGATAAAATGTTTTCAAGTTCTGATAGACAACAAATTCATCGTCAGGTCATCACTCAAAGTTAGCACATGTCAGCATATGATGTGGATAAGAAATTTCTGTGACAATGTCTTTTGTGGTGTTTAGGGTCCCACTATAAAGCCGCTTGCAAGATATTTGAAAGGAAAATTTGAAGACAAGCATGAATCCTCATTCAATGAGAAAATCGCATTTAAGGTCACTGGTTTATATTTTTATATTTTTCTTATTTGCAGACTGCAGCATGTAGTGATTACTATGTTGACTGATACAGTATTCATGCTACTGACTGATTCATGTAGAATGTGACATCCATTGTTAAGTACTATGCTGCACTCTACATTTCGAATTATGTTGTGGCTGGTGTGTATATCTGTAAATTTGTTTCAGCTCAGTATTACAATTATGTATATTGCTCGTGTTATACGCAGTTTCAAGTTCAGTATATTATCATTGCTTGTGAAGAATCTTAGATCATGCTGTAATTTTTGCTGTCAGTGCTTGGATTATGTCATGGCTGGTGTGGAAGGCATCGTGGGCAATTACAGTTGTCGTCTATTGCAAAGAAGGTTGTAGCAATTACTGTTTTTTTGGTAGCTTCTGTAGCATGCGTAATTAGCCACAACTGAATATGTTTTAGGAACTGGTTTGTGGAAATATCGGCCATTTGTTTTATAATTATCATCTGTTTGTGTACAAATGCTGTTCTTTAATTTATTCTTTAGTGGGCATTGGTGAGTGTGAAATTTTAATTCGGTTAAGTCATCTGCAAATGTAAAATAGATAAATGTTGCAAAAGCTTGCACAAACTTTCAGTGCCTCCACAGAATACTCCGCAAAAAATGGGTGGGACATATGCTAGTCATTTTCACTTTCACATGCATAACATATTGTCTGACATAACATATCACACCGCCTTGCGACACAACTTGATTGACTGCAACAACAATATATTACACTAATGACAATGCAGTTTTTTGCAACATTTTAATTTTATTTTATTGTGGCATTTATGTTATTTTACATGCATGGGCAGCTTTATGGTGAGATGTTCATGATGTTTGTCAGGTCAGTGATGCACATGATATTAATTGAGCGTGCAGTTCCATATAGTTACAGCTAGATTTTACATATTGATAGTTGAACAATAGTTTACAGGAATGAATTGAATTCTGTGTGATTCAGATGTGTGTTGTTATGTGAACGTGCCAACAGGTGGTCAGCTGTTGATAGTAACTATTTCAAGCCAGTTCTGGTAGGCGAGCAGAATGTGGCTGGTCAGAGCTGGTCATTGCTAAATGTCTGTCGATCTCCAAGGCAGAAAGACTCCCAGGAGACGCTCCGAGCATCAACTTGTTTTGGCCAACCTGATGTTCTCGGTCAAGCTAGTAGCTCACTGGCTCAGCTTTTCTCCCCATCAGCGCTTCAGTTTCATCTCGGCTGCAACAACTGGAGAAGGTTTTGTGTATTGTACTTTTGCAGTGATATTGCCAGCTGCTAGAATTCTGGTCTGTTAACAAAAAGTATTATCTAATTATTCAAGAAAAACATCATCTATATAGTCGTGCTTTTTGTCCTTGATTTTGGCATAGAATGATGTTGATACTTTTTGTGTTAATTCATGACCAGTAGCTAATGTTTTAAGCTTATGTATGGAGTATGCAAATGTGGTTCAATGGTTAATTAAAATGCAGACCTAACTGAGCAGTGGGAACCCTTACGTGCCATGATACTGTTGGTTGAATGATAGGAAGGACATTCAGACTCTGGAAACCTTCTGCAGTTATCCAAGAAGGTTCTGTTCTGGGGACTGGTTCCCACTTGGAGTAACTGCAGAAAAGAAGGCCAGTTGAAACAAAAACTGAAACTAATGAGTGTATTGGTTCCGCAGACAGAAGGATCAAAACATATGCTGGCTGCATCAGTCCACCAATACGACACAGTCTAACAACTAATGGCATCACATTGTGTGTCGTCATCCCTAAAAGTAGTGCACAACCACTGACCCACCAACCAATGGCAGTTTGCAGTCATGCGGCTTAGCAGTTGCGTGCTGTTTATAGGGATGACGTCATTAGAGACAGACAGATGGATAAACAGACACCAGACCATTTTTTTACCGCTATCCACTGTGGACATGGCCAAGGTAATAGTACTTGTAGTACTGTAAGAAAGGGCATCCAGCAAAAATTGCTTCAGTGCCATATAATAGAAGTAGCACTACATAATACAGATGAGCATGTTTGAACTATCACAGAGTTAAGTGCATGACATTAAAAAGCACCATATTTTTAGGTTACAGTGTCATTGTGGTTGTAGGTGTGCAAGTGACAGTGCATTTGACCAGTGTGTGAGCTCATCGCTGTCAACGCAGCTGCTCCCAGACGTGGACTCCGCTACGTGTCTTGATCTCCAGGCTCTTGACGTCCAGGAAACACGCAAAATGAGAGACGACACCAAGATACACCACATAGTTGATGATCTCATTAGTCGACCTCGAAAACTGGTAGGTACTGGCCGATTTAGGAAAACTGTCAGCGTTCACTCACATGAGCATATGTGTTGTCATATCGTCTTTTCTTTTCTTTCAGATGTTTGTTTAATTATCTGTTTTTCTATGCTCATCATGAGTTAGATGAGGCCCAAAAGCATGTCTTTAGATAAAGGTTAGGATTGCTGCAGCCTGATATTTCACTAGTTTTGCTGTTTGCAATGTATATCCGATATTGTCATGCCACGGTTGGCTCACTCTCCAGTCATTTCAGTCACATGATGTACATGTCATATTTTGTTATGTGACAAGTCTGTTGCACTCGTAGGTAGATTACCGTGCTCATTGTTGCAGGTTGGTCACTATCATCATCCAGAGCCGAGAGTGGAGTTGAAAGAAGTCGATGTGCTCGAGGAGGCTGATGAGCCGGACCACCGTACTGCACCAGTGCACCTGCGTCACATGCTGAGTCACACACAGTGGCATCAAGTACCACCAACTCGGCTTCTCACCACTGACGCCGCGGGTATTACTCCAGTGAACGGCAGACCACGCAACGAACGTCACGTCGATGGCATTAAGATCACAAAGAGTGTCAGCTTCGCCAAAGTGGAAAGCATCTTGGGTGGTGAGTAAATGCTGCCAGTGTTGAAGTATATTGTTGAAGTAGTGTTGTAAGCTGAGCATCAGTCGACTGATAATCCGGCAATCCAGGGGTGCTGTTTGACCGACCAGTTAGATAATAGATGAAGCCTCGTGCACTGTCTTTGCGGGGAGGAAGGAGAGGTAATTAAGTCGTCTTTTCCTTGCCGAAGACAAAGGATTCTCTGTTCATTTATAACTGGCAGGATGAAGAGAAGTCATGTGGGGAGAGGAGGGAACGTGTGTCTTGTACCGCATGTGGCTACACTGCAGACAGGTGTTACTGCAGACCACTGATAGGAAGTGATATATGGAGTATAATATTGTTTCTGATGACCTTTAATAACCTCTTGCAGACCTTTTAATACACATTTTTTTGTATGGTTGTACATCAGTTGACAAGATATCAAATTACAGTGTCATGTGATCCCTGTGCATGTGCAATAGCTGAGCTCATCTCCAGAGGTTTCTTTTGTTAGAAATAGTGGAAAAAATTGACGGGAAACCTAACACATGTTTAACTGGAAAATGGCAATTAAAACCGTGTATGATGGTTTGCTAGCCGTGTGTGATATCCAAGCAAGCGATGTTGTGGACAGGAGAGTGTTGTATGACGAGTGAAGACGGCAGAAGCGTGCAAGCAGAGAAGGGTGATGGCAGCAGTGTGAAGTCAGAATCTGTTGAAGTTACTGATGATGATGATGATGACGACATGGGCATTAGCTTCACGGCTGCAGTCGTCACATCATCTGCCCATGAAGGCAAGTATTGCTTGGACATGGAAACAACGACACACTCGCAGTCTGTCTGTAGATACGATACGGTATTATGCACAGGTGTTTGCTAGGCAGGAGATGTTGCATTAGTTGAAGGAATATGTGTAGCTGTATGGTTATAATGATTGACGGTATGGATCGGAAATTGACTTTGTCAAATGCCACGAACTGTGTAAAAGGTGCTACCATCAATGTATGAGAAGTTCCTATCTCCATACTCCGTAGCATAAAGTGGTAAAACCCCATAGTGCAAGATGTGCTGAAATGGTTTCTATGGGCCACGATCCATTTCGCAGTCCAGTCAGATAATGTGTCAGAATCATTCGTGTATGTGCTACAGTTGAGATTATGTCACCGTGCAAGAGGGTTCATTGATTTCCCTCAATGATATGCAACTTTCACATCCTTATGTTATGTACCTCATAAAGTTGGATATTTATATGCACTCAACATAGCCAGTGGACAGGTTTATGTAGCTGTGTATGCGACTTGATATACGATATTGAATCAATTATATAGTTGTTACATGTGTTGACAGCTGTTGGCTATAAACCCGAAGAGGAAATATTGCCAACTGCAGTTGAGCTGTGTTTGCCTTGGCGTCGTAACACCGGCCGTGAGCCTGTGTCGTCTGTTGAGACTCACAGGGTTCCTGACGGCTCAAACCCAGTACGTGCGGAAGGCGGAAACTGGATGAAAGGACTAACACACAGCATGTCAGACAGCCAGTCGGACAGTGGATCGCAGAGTGAGCGTGGCATTTACGATCAGCTTGATATTAAGGTCGATGAAGAAAATACTGACCAGACGACACCATTGTGTTCTCCAAACATGGGTGCAATGGGGCTTGACTATGAGAACAACGTACATTCACATGCAGCAGACGGTGAAGAGAAAGCGACGGCTGTGCCTGTTGTTGTTGGTCTACCACCACACAGGAAAATTAGTCGACATTCCGAGACCCCAACCCAGCTTGTTGTCCCGCACTCTGTTGCACGCTGCACAGCGCGCCGTCGTCCGACGAGATGTGGCAGCTTTCCGTCGTCGATGGATGCAGCATGTCGTGCAGCAGACCAGGGAGCTGAAACTGAAGCGATGACGTCTCTGCCGCCATGGCGATATGCTGGCGACGAACGTGCCATCCCAGATCAGCAGGCTCCGCGTCGTCTGGTGGGGACACACATAGCTGTTGTGCACAGGGATTCACCGGCGCAGTCAGTGGACGTGATCAGCACATACCCGCAGGTGTCGTGCCAGAGTTTCCGCCTCAGTGAGGCCGAATCCCGTCATTCAGAACCAGTCCACGTTCAGCCTGTCATTGACCTCGTGCCGGCTGGTCACCGTGTGATGTCGGCAGCATCTGATTCTGATAACGATGAGTCGAACGATATTCTTAACAGCCTTGAGCAGCTTGACAGTCACGAGAGAATCTGCATGTGGCTGGATACTCTCTCAGAAACTAATGACGAGGTTCCAGGTGAATTGGACGTTGTGGACTCCGGTGAAGTTTCATAGCAGTGTGTCAGCGTTAAAGTTCTTTGAACCTACAATTTAGAACTTCCATCATTAACTGTTAGTTACAGTGGCAGCGGAAAATCAGTAGTTATTTACACTTGCCTTTATCTGATCTTCAGATTGTTCTTGTGATAGCTGTCAGTGTTAACTGATAGTGGCTTATTGTTAAGCGGGCTGCATTATCCAGTAACAAAAAATCAGTGTGATGGCTGAATATTTGTTGAACTGTCAGCCTCTGGTCAGATATATTTGCTGTGTCATTGACACAAATTCATCATTATGTTCTTGATAAAATGTTTCAACTTTTTACCTAAACCACTTTAATGATGATTAATGGAGATGTTAAGCAAATAAAAGAAAACTATTTTCTGCATTCAACTGATATGTGCAATTGTGGTATAATATATCAATATATATATATTGGTAAGCAGTGATTGCTAATTAAACAAGTCAGTTATTGCATTCTTACATAAGCATCTGATCGTCTTGACAGTTGATGTACTACATTAGTACTTTAGTAGTTAATTACACTGTGTCTCAAAAAATGACCCTGATGTTGCACAATATAAGTACATTGCACATCGACAGATTTTGGTAATATTTGACAGAGATATTGCTGAGTGAGTATGCTATTAAACCGTGACTCATTATCCCACCTCTCCTAATGTCTCTGCACTATCTGGGGAAACATGAACCCCAGAAATGGGTTTAGTCATGTTGTATATTGTGTCTCGAAAATGACACTGCTTTGGCTTGCTATGTATTCGACACATATGAACCAATTTTGATAATTTTTTTGTAGACGATAAGGTCATATTATTAAGTACAGTGTGCAAATATTGTTTCTTGCCTGGCCATTTTTTGTAACACCAGTTCATCAACAATATCAATGTTATCAGCTGTGTGGGTTCTGCATCATCTGCTGCTGTCGGAAGGAAGGTCGATCGACCCATTATCCCATAAAAACTAAAACAAGGCCTACATTCCAGCCTTTGTTGGGAAAACTGTCTGATTAGTTACTTAGCATTGTAGCTTTCAACGCAAAAATTTTTAATGAGAATCTTATCTTTTTTAGTAAATGGCATGTTTAAACTCAACCACTGACATCAAAAATGTGTCATTTTTGCTTTGGTAATCTCGCAGCAAATTCAGGAATGATTAGCAAACAGCCAAGAAATTGAATAGGCTCTCGAACTCCGTAGCTATTTCCTGCCAAAGATTATTAAAACTGGTTTGTGAGTGTCGAAGATGTATAGGCCAAAGCATTGTCATTTTCAGTGTACAGCATGACTGAAGAGACCCAATTTCTAGGGTTCGGGGTCACCCAACTAGTGCAGAGACATTAGTTAGGAGAAGTGGAATAACAAATTACCATTTTGTAGTATACTCTTGCAGCAACATTTTTGCCAAAAATTACCAAAATCGGTAGATGTCCATTGAAGTTATGGCGTGCTACATTAGTGTCGTTTTTGTTTTGAGGCACAGTGTATAATGCTATAGTGGGAGTATGCCTTCAGTGGTTTGATTGACACTTGCTGGTTGGGTGTCAGGAAAGGCATACTGCCTGTGAAAAATCTGGCAGCATTTGGTTCAGGCCAGTGTGGAAATCGGAAACTGAGATACTACTGCAGCATTTTTATGTATTTGCTAATTATATTGCATCTTGTGTAATATTTAATCATCTGTATCCATATATTTTTGAGATGGTGGCTGGCATCAAGGTAAGCTATCTAAAATATGTCCATAGTTTTTGATGGTCATCATTTACTTGCTGTGACACAAACTAACTTGTTGGCTGTTGTTTTCTTGTGTTAGAAAAATTATAGTCAAAAGATGATGCTTTTGATTACCAGCATGCATGGATTTGCCTTAACTTATCCTACATTGTTTGTAGCAGTTTGCTGCAATTTTGCCTAATCAGGTTCATGCAGATTAGGTTGTGTTATAGCAATAATTATTTCTATCCATGCTTGAGTTGAGTAAATGTGTCGTCAGTTTTTGTACTGTGCAGTGTGCACCGAAATGTTTTTAATACAGCATGTTTAAAGCAAAGATAGAGTTAGCAGTATAATGAGAACAAGAGATAGTTATTAGAAAAACATGTTTCAGTAGTACTGAATTTTGGTGTGATACTGTTTTAACTGGTCTGTTTGTTTGTTAGCAGGATAGCCTATAGGTGGATTTTTTAAAATGGCATTTAGGAAAGGGTAAGTTACGGGCCAGAAGGGGGTTATAAATTTTGGAAGTAATCATGACCATATTCTAGATATTTTATCATATTTTTAGATAGTCCAATAGTAAGCTGATTTGAAAAGTCAAAGGGAAGTTCAGAAATCCAGTTGCCATGCAGTGCAGGAGAACTAAGGCTGATATTACAGTTGCCAGTAGCAACATTGTGTTTATTTCATCATGACAGAGGTGCATGCACTGTACTGAGTTGTCTCGTTTTATATGATATTCTCATCTGAGGTATGCTAGGAATCATTGAATGAGGCTGTTAATTCTGCTATATTTGTGTTTGTAAGCACCATTAGGTTAATGTTCACTGCATAAGCGATGCATATGTATGCTAATATTTGTGTGGGCAGTAAGAACTACAGAATAGCCATATTTATGTGTACTGATGATGATATGCTTGCTGTTCGTTAAGTAGGATTCAAACTTTATTAGTCCAGCCAGAATCAGATGTTGACAGATTTATTAAGAGAAATCTGATAGCCAGTCATATTTCACTTAATAAATCTGTCACTTCTGACTGGGTATCAGTTGAATTGCTGCATTTAGAATTCATCTGTTTGTATTTCACTATACCTGCCTGACATTAGGGCATTAGTAGAAAACACAGTTCCGTTGCAGTTTAATCTTGTGGTTATGAAAATAAGCATTGATTACTGAAGTTTTAGTTTCAAGATGACACTCGTAAAAGTTTAATTTCATTTATGCAAATGTGACGTGTCCAGTCATGAAATTGCTCAGCAGGATTCACTGATTAAATGTGATTTTTGCTGCATTTTTGTGTATATTGTAGGTTATTTCTTTATGCAAAGCTTACAGATGATGATATAATGATATGCACAACTTTAATTATGAGGGAACCAGTAATTTTATGTTTCATTGTATTGAAATCCATAAGTGGCAGTTATGACACACTGTCTGGCATTATCGGTTCAATGATGGATACATCTTTTGTTAGTTGGATCACAGCATTCACTCCATTAATGGTATTAACAGTACAATTTCATTAATGCTGAAAGACTGTCGACTTAAACTTTGACATGCAAATAGGGGGATAACAGCATGTAAGCTTACACCTGGCTTAAATTTTAACCAGTGTCAGATTTGCACAATATGTTTGGGTACTAGCCTTGCTGGAACTAATATCTGGTACATCCATAACAGTATGTGAATGTAGAAAATATTTTAAATTAAGATAATATGCATTTGGTCAAAAAGCAAAATGCTGTATAATAGCTTCATACTCTCAGAATGTGGTACATTGTAGTCACTGTCATGACTGCAGCATACAATTACTGATAGTTAAAGTCTATAAAAAGCAGTATATAGGTCAAGTTCTTTGATAACAAAATCAGCAAAATGCTGTCTATATGCTGTCATAAGAAGCTGTCAGTTGGGTTTGTGTCGTTTGTTTGGTTTTGCTATGTTGTATTCTTCTGAACTTGCATTTAGCGTTAGAAATACCAAAGCTTCTTTTGGAATTTTTTTAAAGCTATTACACATTGATGTTGTTATGGTAGTGTATAGCTACATAATGTGTAACGTCACTGCAGGCCTAAGAGCCATGTGGAGTGCAGATTACAGACCTACTTGTTATGATGATATTACAGTCACTGCAGGAACCTGAGCTGCAAATTGTGCTTTGTTCAGTGGGGTTTACCAGTTGCAGTTTTATGTGATGTGTAATATCTGGCAACTACAAATAATAGTTTTGTTAGCATTTTGTGTCGAGTGTGACTAATTAATCAGTCAAACTTGTATGAGATTGTTAAATCATGTATGTTTGTCTTTTGTCCAGTTAGGCGCTTGCAGTCCTATATACTGGTAGTTTCACTGATAAGTCTGTTGCGTCCGGTGTATTGTGGACTTGCGTTATCTGCTACCACAAAACGTAAAGTATAAAGGCTTTTCTGTTTAAATTTAGCGGTATACTGCTTTCATAAATGCTGTACCCAGGGTTGACATTTAGTAATGACCTACCACACTACTCTTTCTTGATATTAGTCTCCTTTCAACTACCCTATGTGGGCACATTCTCCCTAGAAACATTACAGTTTCCAGCATGATTTAGAAACTTTACTTTTTTCTGTCTGCTGGCATATACAGCTCATTAAAGGCTTGTGATTATGCACTATATAAATTTACGATTGTCAGTGACATTCGACTGTCAGTGTTTTTTAGCACTGTAGAGATTGTTTGTGTGTTTGTTTCCCTTGTCACTTGCTTCCTTTTGCTTCTTGTAAGTTGCTTCCTTTTTCTCTTGTTTATATTTTCCTTTCTTTATTACTTGTTTTTATCTTTTTCTTTGAGAATACCTCTGCCGTTTCTGTGCTAGATGTCATAAGAGGCGACTAAACCTGGGTTATAATTTGTCTCAATTTATTTTATGCTGTAGGTTTTTTGTTTGATGATTTGTATTTTGTCGATTTAGTGCATACATATTTAGTTTTGTGTTAGTCTAGGTTTATTATGTTGATACGTTTTTTTCTACTGGCTTTAATTTTGATTTTCTGAGTACTGGCTAAGAGATTGGCTGGGAAGAGCATCACCGATATGACCTGTCTAGTGTTGAGTGAAATATTAAACCTTAACTCAATCAATACTGCTGCCTTTGTGATGTGGATATAAATCTGCATGTGCATTACTTATAGCTGTACAAGTCTTTACTGAGAGGATTCCAAGTTTTTTGGGTTTACGTACATGGTGATGCATTGTATTTGAAGTTTTGTGGTAGTATTGATACCTGCATAACTGTGACTGTGATTTTCTTGAACTTATTTCCACTAATTTAATGCAATACACGTGTCTGCATTGTCATAGCATCAGTATAGATAATGTACAGCGGTAAATGCAGCTTGTAAAATGGCAGTTAACAATGTGAGTGTAGACGGAGTCCCAAGTTGATTGGGAACAGCTTGCGGGACTGTTTCGTGTTCAAGTGAACCGAGTTGTTTTCGTAGTGGATTGGACTGCAGTGATGGTATACTGTCATCATTATTCCATAACATAGGACATTTTTGTAAACAGTGTGCTAGCAGTGTCATGTCAAATGATGTGATTATTACCCATGCTGGCAGTAGCTGTGACATGGGTATTGAGTTTAGTTGTGTCTGTGATTCTGTTTGTCTGTGTGTCTTTACCTTAAAGGCGCGATATTGTGTTAAAAGCGCCATTAAGCTCTAACCAATCAACCAACCTCCAGAAGGAAAATGCAGTCAGCTGACAACAGCAAACTCGGTACAGACAGTGCGTGGCAGCCACTAGGCATGCAAAGAAAATGAGGTCAGAGGTCAAGGTCACAGGGTTATTAAGCATGCTGCCAGCATGGGTTTGCAGGTCGATACGACTGCACATTTTTTTTAGTTAATTCTACACTTTTATTATGCATCTGTTTCAGAGTGCTGTACTACCTTGATTGGCAAAATACCATTTTAGGAAAAGCATAGATTGTGTATTTTTCACCAACCGCGAATTAATGCAATCACCTCCGTTCGTCTGTCTATCTGTTTTCACTTTTAACTTTTGAACTCAGTGACCTTTGACCTTGACCTATTGCATATGTATTGGTCATGATAGCTCATAAGATTGAAGCTCAAGATTAAAGTTAGGGTCTTGTTATCGACCGCGTAGCAGGGGAGATAATACTATTGGTAGCGTCCATGTGTGTGCGTGTGTCTGTTTGACTGTGGGTGCTCTCCTGTTAGAACCGTTTGACCTTGATTTTTGGCATGAGGGTCGACCTTGACCTTGGCTAGTTTGCAATTGTAGGTCAAGGTCTAACAGTGAAAATTGTTTACGTTCTCCGTTTGAACCATTGGTGCACAGCAGGTCGATATTTAGACTCGGCTTGCCGAGTTCAGCCAATGGTAATTGCGAATGACATTACCAGTCCATTGGAATTGTCTATTTGTCAGTAATCAGGGTGTGTTCAACATGTCGCGCGTAAGTGGTCGATCAGCTTTAACTGCAAAACGCGGTCGGTGAGACCTCAATCCTCAGTTGAGGACAATTTTCTAGTTCTGTTCTGCTTACAGTTTTCAACAATCTCAGTTAAACTTTTTAACACTGCACACTGCTACAAGATACTTAATTTATCATATGTGAGTGTACACGGACATTTATTTGAAATCCAGATTTGTTGCTCATGTGTGTCTTATTTAGACTGACAACTGTAGGTTCTTATTACTTGGTATGTATTTGATTTCTCGTGTAGTATGTAGAGTATTTAACCTCGTGACATTCTTCCACTTTCATTTTATCGCGCGAAGTAGCATTTTAGAATGTCAAGCTTGCTACTATGTCATTTTTGCTAGCATGATATTTCTCAATCACAAAATGTTGCATATGGGAAATGGTGTTGGATGAAGATATGACTATGTTTTGCTTTTCACTAGTATATTGTGTAGATCTAGGGTTGCCAGATCATCTTTAGAAACCGGACACAATACACCAAAGGCATTGAGGGGGAGGGAAATGGGGAGGCTGCTTCCCCATCCCCAGCGAACTCGGAGTTATGGAGGAGTGTCATAAGCTCATCCATACATACATACAGGCATTTATAACATGCACAGTGGTCAAGCACAAAGGCTTGAATCTGAGGCATGGGGCTTGAATCTGAGTAGAGTTCAGGGCAGGGCTCAGGCCCAAAATGATTTTGGTGTATTTTGTACTCAAAAAACGCCTCTGGTGAACAGAATTTATGAAATACTGCTAACAGAACATACATTTACAATCGCAGAGTTCAAAGAAAAGATGAATACTTGAGAAATTGAGATGTGCATTGCTAAGAAATACTTATGTGATGCTAAAGTGAACACCAGATAAAATACTGAATTTCCATCTGTGCCATTTTGAGTGCAATTGTCAACTGGACCTTGTACTTAAAAAGGATGGTCCGACTCCCGGCAGCCCTATGTAGATCATAGACATGAATGTAGAGTATGAAACTATACATTGCCTGTACATGAAGTCAACTCTGCTTGACCTATGTATTCTGAGTTTATTGTTGTACACTGTACTTCATTTGAAAGTGTATAAATCCTTTGGATATTTCATGGTAAAATAGCACAGACGTTTATTGTGAATTAAAACTTAGAATACATATTCAGTCTCCAGTGTCATACGTCAGTGTCCATCAGTGGTCTCAAAACCCGTTGATATTTTGTGATTGTGTTTAGGGAAATGTTTGCCGTTTCTGCATGTCCGTGTGATCTGTTGTTTATTTTCATTGTTGACTGATGCAAGACGTAGAATTTGTAGACTGTGTAAAAACAAGACTCCGTTTAAGTAAATGAATACATTAGGAATGTTGGCGGTGCGTATGCCGGTTGCATTTAAGCAACGGTATGCCATGCGTTTGTGCATGTGCAACTAATAGGTTTTGCCCTATGTATAGGTATTGATGTGCCCAGCAATGTTGTTTTTATTATGATGTCTATATGTACGCTCACTACAAACTGTGGACAATATTACCTCAGTATGCGTAATTTTAGGAACATAGATCCAGTTGTAATTGTTTGTTACTAAACAACTGTGAATGTATTGGTGGTTATAAAATGTTATTTCAGTATTTTATCTCTGCCACCAAAGACTGAATATTTCAGAGAATTGAAATCTGTACATGTAGATACCATTATTTTGTGCATCACATCGTCTTTTGAACTGTGCTGACGTACAGATGAGATATGATGGCAAATACATGTATGTGTACAGTAGGAAGGCTGCCATCAAAAGGGCTAAATCACTTCCACATAGTCACTGATATTCACTATACACAGGCACATGCTGTTCTCAGTTTCACTGGATGCAACTATAACAGCTTTTGATTTTACGTGGAATGGGTCATACCGGGTAACTGATCAGACCGTTTTTAATCTCGAAAATGGCAGCTGTGTATGTCTACTGGATTATTATGTATTTTTGAGAAAACTAAAGCAGTAGCAAAATTTAGGATGGTTGGTTGGTCGTGCACGATGACTGCCGTGCATCTTTAATATAATTTGCGTGCAACAATTTTATGCCAGCATCACGTTTGTAATGAATGCTCATCTTGACTGTTCACCTTGTACACGTGCATACTCCACAGTGTTGTTTACATTAAGACATCACTGCTGTTATTGCGTGCTTATATTCTGCAGTCTTGCGTGCATATGATCAAGTGCAAACTTGTCTGTATTAATCGTTTGCTTCCCGGTTTTCGTCAGCAACATTAAACCCATATTGAATGAAAGTGTGTGGTTTCTGCATTAACACTAATCATATGTGAGATACAGAGGTCAACATTATCTACTCATGGCTGACAGAATAATAAGAAACTTACTGTAATAAACAAGAGGCTTAGCTACTGCAGAGGAGCTGTGCAATACTGTCTCAGTTGAAACCTTACAAACTGCTGCACAACTGAAGAAAACACGTTTTAGAAAGCCAGCAAAACGTTGATGACCTTGAAGGACATTGTAAATGGTGCTATTTGAGACACATATCTTGCTGTTCCATAGTAATTCACCTGGATGCATTAGTTTGGAGATTTTATACAAATTGTACAGTATCTGACTGTCTGGGAACTTTGAAAGCCCTTCACCTTCGATGGACATTTAAATTTATGAAGAAATCTAAAGCGTTGGTAAATGATGCTACAACAGCCACACTAAGTACCAACAAACACTGAAGTTGCAGTAAGCCAATAGATCACGATTAGTCTTCAATGGTAATTCTGTCTTGTACCACTCTCAAGACACTACCAGTTATTAGGGTGCACCTATTGTGTAACTTTGTTACCTGTACACGAATTCTGTAAACGTTTACATGAAAATTGCAGCAAATGTTACAGTAACAGCATTATAGTGAACAGCGGCCAGCAGTTGCCTGTTAACGTCAACTGTGCAGCCTTTAATGAAGTACATTCATCCAATAATCACTTAATTTTGCAGTAAGTTGCAAAAAATACCGCGTTATTCTGACTGCTTTAGTTTTTTCTTCATTTTAGCACCAAATTTAGTCCTGCTGCCATATTCGTGTACACTAACGTGTAATTTTGTAAACGTGTATGATTTGTTATCATGTACACACATACCAGTTATTATCACTATCAATTATTTATGTAAATGAAAAGGTCATGTGACACTGAAATGCCCTCTTTGGGGGGTTAAAATCTTATACCTAGGCTTTTCTTAGTAGAGATTGGTTGGAAAGAGCATCCCGAAATAACCTATTATGTGTCGAGTGGGATATTGAACCTTAACTCAAATCATTACGCCTAGGATAATGCTTGACATGATCAATCTGCACACCAAATTTGAAATGCATAATTTCACCCACTCCAAAGATGCGAAGAACAACCCAAAGTTACACTTAGGAGTTGGTCTGCATCACTCAAGGTTATCGACAATGTCACAGTCTGATACAGCACGCATGACTTCATATTCACCTTCTGTAGAAACTGTGTCCCATGATTTGATGAATTACTGTTCAAAAATCGCTAATATTCTTGGCATCAGAAAAACAGTTCCTATGCATTGGTTACATGATGATGTAAGTATCTTAACTCTTCTACTGTTGACAGAAAACCATCGGCATGTGACAGATAGACACCAGGCAATATATCATGGCCAGCACAGCTTTGTGTGGTAAAAAGAATGTTTACCAATATACATGAAGGGTGTCATATATAATGCTAAGAAGCAAATGTGACATTTGCAAATGGTTGGTTGGTTGGGGTTTAATGGTACTTTTAACACAATTTAGGTTATAAAAGAGTATATTGTAAATATTAAAGATTTAATAGAGATTAATTCTTGGAGTTAGGTAAATGAAAAAAGGA
>Ga0209782_1000600_pt1 | contig 16404 bp, 12 predicted proteins | sample WorMetmaBAHAMAS1_FD_187390 | JGI IMG/M metagenome (GOLD analysis project Ga0209782, IMG submission 187390) | Marine gutless worms symbiont microbial communities from Max Planck institute for Marine Microbiology, Germany - Inanidrilus... | ecosystem: Host-associated > Annelida > Digestive system...
AAACATGCGACGGTCCACTCACTGCAGTCGGCTTACATGAGTGAAAAGCTGCCATGCATTTTCACCCATCTGATCACTGCTGACAGCGGGCTTAATGGCGAGATATCGGGTTTAGATTACACTAAGCACGGTCTTTTCATCGCTTGGCGAGGGCGAGATACGAGGGTGGCGACTTAATGAGGTAAATTGAATGAGAGAAAATCTGTTCTAAGGCAATTGGTGGCGAGAAGCGAGTTTGGCGAGATACCGAGGGGCGAGATAAAGGGGTTAGACTGTAGTGTAGCTACACAATTAAGGTGTGGTGGAATGTTTAATAATTATTTTATTGCAAATTTACTAGTGAGTCTGCCAGTAAAGAATTTTGAAAATGGTTAGCATTTGGCAAATTTACGAACAAAAATCTAGTGTCTTGTTTTTTATGGTTCACAATGAACATGGAATTTTGGCTGATCCGTAGAAAGACAACGTGGTGACTATAGCACCTGAAAACAGCAACAGTAGGAATTTGCACATCTCTAAAAGGAGACGTCAAATTCTTTTTTTCTCAGTAATACAAGACATGAAACGGACCAAATTTGTGCTGCAACTAAAAGAATAGTGTACGTAATCGTTCGGCAATGGATGGGTAATCAAAACCAAAACTGGAATTTGCACCACTCTTTGTTATCTGATATCTATTTCTGGTTTTGTGTAACACCAATGTCACCGTTGTTTAATTTTTGCTATGTACAGAATTTTATGCCAATTCATTCAAAGACATGGTGACTAGAGCCTGAAAATTGCCATAAGTCGGAATTTGCATACCTACACTGTGTTTCAGAAAAAAACACCCACTCATATTATTGGCTATAAGTTGAGAAATAGTTGTCTGATTTTAATAATTTTTGACACCAAAATTCCTCACATAATTTGACATCGCATGACAGCTTAGCTGTCCACCTCACATAACTAATGTGTCTACACTACCTTGTAAAACTCATAGCACGAGTTTTGTCGCCGTACATTACACACTTTTCCATAGGGCTACAGGTTGTGGACTTTTGGCATCAAATTTTCACTAACTGTTGAAACAACAGTTTTCAACAGTCAACGACTGCTTCTGTTGTGTTTACTGCTATACATTATATATTGTTTGCCGTTATCATTTGACTGCTTATAAAATTTGCCGTGACTGTTTTCAGTGTTCTTTGACATGCAGCCGTTGTGAAGCGTTATAACGCATTTTGTGTAAAACTTACTGCAAACAGTGAGATCAAACAAAATATCATCAGCAAATCAACATTTCCTGTACATGTTAGCAAACATTTTCACATTTAATAAATTGTGGAACATAATTTTTTGGTCACAAAACAAGGCATGTTTGTAATGTACGGCGACAAAACTAGTGCTATGAGTTTTACAAGGTAGTGTAGACACATTAGTTAGGTGAGGTGTACAGCTAAGCTGTCATGCGATGTCAAATTACGTGAGGAATTTTGGTGTCAAAAATTATTAAAATCAGACAACTATTCCTCAACTTATAGCCAATAATATGAGTGGGTGTTTTTTTCTGAAACACCGTGTATAAAATTCAATATCTACTTCTGGTTTCTCCCAGAAACGCCAGATGTGGAACAGACCACAATTTTGAGCCCCGTGTAAAATTTGATGCAACTCGTTAATACCAAAACTGGAATTTTCGCCTCTCTAAATTCCGACTTTGTTGACAAATGAGTATAAACTGAACATTCTTAGTTTTTACTGTATATGTAATAATGTGCCATTTGACCCACAAACAACAGGTATCAAACCATTCTATTTCAGGCCCGGCTAATATTAGTACATCGCTCCGTGGACACTTAGGCAGTGCACAGAAATAAATATAGTAAAATTTTAATGTAGTTTAAATGGATTACTGGTACCATAGATCAGATTTTGTTGGTTGCGTGATGTGCAGAGTGAACTTACAAGTGTACACATTTGTGTCATTCACAAAATTACACGATAATGTACACAAATACGGCTTATGACAATATTTGGCTCTAAGAAATGAAGAATCAACTAAAGCAGTTGAACTACAGAACGATTACTCAAATGTGTTTCCACACATTAAGTGTCGTTACAGTTTAACATTAAACAGTGAAATTCACGTAATCACTGTTTCTGTGCTCATTAGTAGTATTAAGCAACAGATTACAAGCATCTCATTTAAGTTTATTAGCAACCAGCACCAATGAGGTACATTACATCAGATGTTTGAAATTACAAAAATGACTGGACCAACTCGACAAGTTCAACAGCTAGCCTATAGTCAGTGTGGCAGTCCGGCAGGCGACTGATGACGTGTTCTAGCAGAGTTGCAGTGGCGCCCAGAGGCGGGTTTCGACAATGCAGCTGACTCACATCCTGCAATCACAATCACGGTTACTAGTCAACTCACTGGTCCAAAGGATCACTGGTCTGAAAGCTGGTGATGGCTGAGAACGGCAATTGTGTCAGCCGTCATCCAGTGGGATCAACCGTCCAAACCACCCCAATTTTGGCATTTTTTGCCTTTTATACCTTCGTAGTGAGTAAACATAGAGACTTCATATTTGGTGTACAGGTTGATCATAGCTAGTCCCAGCCGACGGATGACAAACCATCCCTGAAAGGGGTGTGGTTATGTCACGTGACACGTTTTAACTTTTGGAGGCCCCATCCATATCTCAGGAATGGCTGAAGCTAGAGTTCTCAAATTTTGTACAAAGGGAGACTATATCAAGTCTTGCCAAAGGGATGACAAATCACCGCTAAAAGGGGCGTGGTTTTGCTCACGTGACCCATTTTTGTATGCACAACTGTGGAATTAGCAAAAAAATCTCCACGGCACTCGGTGATTTGTGATCAATGGCGTCCTTGACGACGGACTACTGATTATCACACCTTCGACGGTCGACACTGCCGTACACTAAGGCTTAAGCTCCATTGGTTCGATTTGTCACCGTGTTTGTTGCAAACTTGCTTGTATAACATACAGACAACAAATCAACTAAGTGAGTTTGAGCTGTATCATTCAAATATGTGTTAATAACCGACATTTCTCGGTCTGCCTAGCAATTTGCTATTAACTGACGCTCGTTGCCTGGTAATTATACTTGGTGGGCAGTGTAATATGGTCGACTTTATGTGAAGCAGCGTCACGCGGTCCATCGGCTTTAGCAGATATACTTGTTGTTTTTGGTTCAGTGCAGTAGACTAAGCTGGCTTCTGCCAGCTTTTGAGCGCACATTAATCTCTTAACATTGCATCGTATTGTACGGTTGTCATAATGTTTTTTGCATGGCATATCACAAGCTGCCATGCAGAAAACATTCTGTTACATTGTGCCGCTCCATTTCCCCCCAAAATTTGCCCATTCTCATGGAAGAATCTGGACCCCCATCTAATACATGGTCCTTTGGCACACCCGACCCAAAATCCCAAATGCCATCTGGATCGAGTCAGCCATTTGTAAGGTTTCCACAATATACACATACATTACCAGTGAAGAGACAGATGGACCGACAGAACAACGACAGAACTCGACTGGTACCAACATGCCGCTTACACTATACGTGCGACACAGCCTAACAAGGAAACATTTTTACCATTCAGTATATGCCATGGGCCTGTCATTTGTGTCTGTCTGTTCATCTCTGTCTGTTACATGCAGTAGTGTGTCAAAATGGCTAAATGTAGGATGATGCAAACAAAGCCACACAATAGTGCAGGAATCTATTTTAACCAAGGTTCTGGTGAAAATCACATGGGGTCACAATGGAGGCACCAAATGCAGGTGAGGTAAGTTAAAATTGGTGACTTTCGACAAATTAATCACTTTATTGAGGTGGTGCGAGACAGACACATAGTTTTCATTAAAAATAAACAGGTAAAATCACACATGCTTTATCGAATGGTGACACTGCTGACCACCTTATTTTCTACATTTTGTGTTGCACTTCGTATCATCATAACGAGTGAAGACAGAGACTTCAAATTTGGTGGATTGGCTGATTTAGCAAGTCCCCGCCTACGGATGACAAATTATCCCCAAAAGGGGCATGGCCATGTAATGCGACCCATTTAAATTATGGGTGCCCCAATTATATCTCTAAAATGGCTGAAGCTAGAGTATCAAAATTCTGTACACAGGTAGCTGAGGTAGGACATGATAAATGTTATAGTTGGTATGACAAGCCACCCCCAAAATGAGCATGGTTAGGGTCATGTGACCCATTTTGAAATTTTAGCCCACTAGCCCCCTAAAATATGTCTATAATGGCTAAAGCTCGATATTTCAAATTTTCTACAGTGGTTGGTAATGTAAAGTATCAGTTTCGGGATGATGGTCACGTGACCGATTTTAAATTTTGGGGGCTCCAATTATATCTCTGGAATGACTGAAGTAAGTCATCAAATTTTGTAGATGTAGGCCATCTGTCTGGATTGCGATCACAAGTGGTGGGTGTGGTCAGGATCACGTGACCTCTACGTTTTTCAGAAATAAGTGCAAGATACAGACATAGTTAGTGTTAGTTACAATGGAAGTTTTGGTCTGCCCAACAAAATGCACAGGTTTGGAAAAAACAAAGAAAAGAAATTCCAGGTGGGCAACTAGCTAACCGAGTTCACCTGAAAGGTGTGTGTGTGTGTGTGAGTGTGTGCTGACCATGGCCTGAAGCCAGCAGGAGACGGCAGGTGAGCACTTGGCGAGTCGTTCAACACTGCCTGGAGGATCACAGTTGAAGACGAAGTGTGCTAGTCGACAGCCAACGATCATCAGCAGTTCACTGCCAATCACGGCGTGACAGCTTACTGACAGCAGCATCTGACGAGCCATGCAACACAAAATGTACACAAACCTATTCACATTTGTGCTGTACTGTGCATCATAGAAATCGGGGACAATGAAAATGGCAAATGTTTCATGAACGTTGGATAAAAACTGACGATGAAGTAGCAGACTAAAAATCAGGTCTGGAATTTCAAAATGAAAGTGAATTTAGACCAATTTTGCTTTACTTACTGCTTCATGGCTGAAATGACAATTGCTATGATACCTAATTATATTACTGGTCCTACACATTTTGATAAAAGATGGCGTATTTTTGCCAAACAGGTGTATATCCAGAATTATGTAAAAATGGTGCAGAAGAATCAGCAATTATACAGAGCTCTGTGTAGATTTCCCAAGCTAGAAATGTTTCACACAAACAAAAAATGGCCACCATTTTACTGCATGCATGTCAAACCTCCCTGGATATATAGCAACTGGATATGACTGATGCACATGGAATGGAAATTTCTTATAGAAAAACATCAACTTAAGATTTGAACTGGAATAGAGCACCCATCATGCAGTCCCTCTGTGACAGCTAACCCTCTAGCACATAATAAATGATGAAAACTGCAGTTTATCAACCGAGTTAACAGCCAAGGATCAAAAACTGCAAAAATCATAAAAAGGTGATATTACCCACCACTATGTCGCCTAATTGTCAACATGATACTGACTAATATCACTTTTTTATTATTTTTGCAGTTTTTGATCCTTGGCTGTTAATTCGGTGGATAAACTGCAGTCTTTATCGTTTATATTTGCTCTTTTATTATCAATTATAGTACCTTTTATAGCACTTATGCTAGGGAGGGCCATTATGCATCAGCATACTAAAATTCTGCTGAAATCGGTGCAAATGATTTTTTCGATTTTCCAGATGGCAATTAGCCACCATGTTTAGTTTTTAAAAGCGTAATATTTTATTTGCTGAGGAGGTCTGAAGGATCGAGGCACATCACCATGCCAAATTTTGTAGAGATTGGTCGATCCATCAGTGAGATGTTGTGATCTTTAGATTTTCAAGATAGCCACCCCACCATATTAAATTTTAGAAATCACGAAATTTTATTAACTCACGGGGTCCAGAGTCCCGAGACACATCACTGTGCCAAATTTCATCAAAATGGGTCAATCGGTTACGAAGATATTAAGATTTTTTGATTTTTCAAGATGGCGGCTGTCCGCCATCTTGAATTTAATTGGGGCTAATTTGGACCACCCTCGAAGAGTACTTGGTGGTCTCTATCACTGTGCTAAATTTGGTAACAACTGATGCAGTAGTTTTGAAAATATGAAAGTTTCAATATTTGGTGTACCTGGCTGGAAAACGCCTATTAACGCCCAAAAAATGGGGTTTTGGGGCTATTTGACCCCCTAAGTGGACAAAACCGCAAAGGCACATCCTTGCATGTGAGTCCACATCGTTTGAGCCATCAAATGTGAAAATCTATTGACCGGTCTGACCTGTAGGCGAGTTCCCAAAAAAAGGGCATAAATAAATAAAAATAATTTGTTATATTTCACCCATTTGCCTACTAGACCCCCCATGGACGTATCTGCACCAAATTTGGTATTGGGGTAGTCGTCGTGGACGTAATCACACTTGCAAAATTTTTCGGCGATCGGTTAAGGGACGTCGATTCTGTGGGGATCAAAAATGGAGGGTTCCCATTGACTAAGCCATTGGCTGTTAACACTCTGCTGATGTGACTGCGCAGCGAGTGACGCCTGATAATATGCTCTTATGTTACAAATCAACAGACTGCAGTCACAATGCTGTTATGCTGTGCCATTGTGCAAGACAGGCAATACGCAACAACTACTACAGACACTGAAGTGATTCATAAACACAGTCCTTCTTGACCTCTTGTGCAACTTTGTCCATTCCACTTCTATACAGCTCCACCACATAATGCCGCATCAGAAGGTCTACGCTGACGCCAAGCAGTGGTGCCAGTTTCAGCAGCAGTTGTGGCCATCTTGTATGCACGGCGGGACCAGAGAGTTGGGATGACAGAGAAGACGAAGCACTGAGGTCAGATGCTGCTGCTGCTGCTGCTACAACTGACTGACTGATAACACTGCACAGAAACTACATCATCCACCACACACAACCAACAGTAACTCACCGTGTTGTTACAACCATAGGCATATTAAAATAAGTTAGTTAGTTGGTGTTTAACGTCCCTTTCCAGCACAAATATGGCTATATCAGAGACGAAAGGTCAGGGGTGGAGAGCTATCCCTACCCAGTATAGGAAGGCAAGTGATACATTTACCTCAACCCTGGACGCCTTTTTGTTCAGCAGCCACCCAAAAAAGGAAAGGGATCGAGAGGCTCATTTAAATTATTATGCCAGCGCCGATAACAGGGAGAGACAACCTTCACACCACAAGACAAAATTAAACAAATACCAACAGAATTAATCATGTATCCTAAACATAAAAATACAACGATGCAAAATTGAACTATAAGCTTAATCCAGATTTAGTCGCCTTCTACGACATCCGGTCTGGAAATGGAGTGGGGCTATTCTGAAGGAAAAGATACAGGAGAAGTGAATAAGAAAGGAAAAAGTAAGCAAGAAAAAAGGAAGCAAGTTACAAGAAGCAAAAGGAAGCAAGTAATAAGGGAAACACACATAAACAATCTATATAGCGCCTAATTTACAATGTCTTCTAGCGTGCATTAGGCCCCGACACCCGAACGGGGTGCATATTAAAATAATACCTCCGCCATACCACAGACCACCTAAATGGAAAAGATTGTCCACAATTACACTGTATAGCAGTTTATAGTGTCATACAGCATGTTGCACTTATGCCATCTGTCTGGCTGGACTGTTATTACATAGTGCAACACAAAGTGGAAAGGACAGAAAGAAACTTAATATCCTTTTTAACATCACCTTACCACACCTTTTTGGGTGTTACCTCTGTCTAATTCCTGCTGCATACTCCACAGTACAATGTCTGATGTAATCTGTACCTTGTTTATGCTTCACAAGTCCAAATCAGTCACCTATGTCTCTATGTCTACCATTCATAATCAACAAACTGACCAATTCGAAGCTCAACAACTCTACAAGCTTCATATTCAATACTGCATCAAATGCAATAGTAATTACACTTTAGTTTTCAAAGAGTAAACACAAAAAAATAAAACCTGTGATCGTGCTTCTATGATGGTATCATCTATAACTTCGAAGGACAATAATGGTGTTGAATGAAGTGGTTTAAAAAGAGCATTTTTACCCTGTCAAACACACATTACAAACATTTCCAGTAGTAGCATGCCTGACTGTGGTGTGATCAAGCCCCATCACCAGCAGCTGTGTTATCATGACAGAGAGTGAGACACAGCCTTGGTTACCTTCACTGCAGTGCCTAGGTTGACTCAGCCTTTCACCTTCTTTAGCATGGTAAAATAAATATCAAATTTTGGGATGACAGTGATGTGGATGGTAGTAGCCTACCAATGGTCTCATATTCCAAGTCGGATGGCCTGGTCTGAGGGCTGGCTGCCATCTGGCACTCAGTCTGCATTCATTCATCAAATGAACCAGGTGAAATCTTGAAATCACTAAGTGATGATGACTGCACCATACACACTTTGTTTGTGTTTAAAATGCTATATACATCAATCAACGGCAAAAAGCCCACATGTCCAATACTACTGTTGTATTATTTCTCAAACCGTGCAACTTCAGATTAAGTAAGGCAATCATAGATTGCAGACTTCACCCCTGGTGTGCAACTCACAACGAATACTTGCTGGCCTTCATCACTGAGCAAAATTTGGTTGGAATCTCAGCTGGAATGCATATATTATTCTGTAGCTGCTTAGGAATATGCATAGTGCACCACAGAACTATTGTTTGAAAACATGACATCATCCACAAAACTGGAAATATACAACATATCACAACACGACAAGACGAGGACCGAGTCATCGCCACAGGCAACATGCACAAAAATTTGGTGAAGTTCGGCTGTGTGGTTTTTGAGTTACACAAATGGATAGATCTACAAACAGACAGACATACCATGATACTTCACAACGCTTCCAACAGGAAATCCATGGTCCGTTATTTTGATGGCAATTATCCATGTGAAGCTCAGTTAACTCCCTCCACTTGCTCTGCAAGAAAACCTTTGATGACTGCCTTCAATTCCAGATTTCTCGACACAGTGTGCATGTGTTATGAGTCAGACTATTATTATTATAACTGGTACAAATTACTACATCATCCCACCACTAATGTCAAAGCACACAGATGGAAACTAAGAGCACTGACCCCATCCAAGAAACCATCTACCAGACTAGCATCCTCATCATTTATCATTCACATGGACTGCTGAGGAAACAGACACTGGTCAGTTTGCACCAGTACGACACATATATACACAGTAAAATGTACTTAAAAGCCTACCAGTCTATCTATCTGGTACTACCAGATAGAAATTAAATCCATCACACTGACTATCTGACATTGAAAACACTGACTAATGACAAAATTATACCTAAATTATACGAAACTGTAACACAGAAATTCTGCTAAGTACCTTAGTATCATACAATGAAAGTGGTTTGATGGACTTAAGAGAATAAACCAGAATAGCATGTAACAAATTGCAGAACACATAGTGATGTTCAACAAGTTGAGTATTTGCTTCTTTCTGTTCCACTGCAAGTTCAACAAGAGTTGTTGGTCCTTGAACAGCTTGCCATATGTCTTCAACCAGGAAAACAGGTATCTCATGCATGTCCCATCGTGCCTTTATTTGTATACCAAAAAATCGACATATCACAATTAGTAACATGGTATCGTTTATCAGTATCATCAATATCGTAAACAAGGTGAATGAACAATATTGGAATACACTAGTGGACAAATTTGACAGTCCACTGTAGATGGCTTTGTAGACCACACATAACTTCAGTCAGCCTTCCATGATAAAATTTTTCTAAATCCAGAGTTGCATGGGTAAAACTGGTTATGTAGGCCCTACCATGCATCCTTTATGGGTGATTTGTCATCCATAAGCTAGGACTTGTTATTATCAACCTCATGCTAAACGTAAAGCTCATGTCTCACCCATTACGAAAATATGAAAGGAAATGTAAAATGTAGAAACTAGGGTGGTTCAAGGTGGTTAGGGCTCACCAGGGTCATCAGCAATTTCTTCACTTGATAGAAAACATATGACTTCCTATTTGCCTTTAATAGAAACAATGTCATGCCTATCTTGTAGCATTTTTGATATATAGTGAGTTATTTGTCCAGAATTGCCATTGGGGATAACCCCATTTGAATTTCACCAAGATCTTTGTCATCATAAAACTAGATACCCCAGGCTACCGTGCAGCATTATTTGCATGATCCTCCATTTAGCCATTTTAGTACAATACTGTCTTGTGAGAAAAGGACAGATGGATGGATGGATGGATGGATGGATGAATAAACAGTGATGACAAGAACAAATTACATGCTAGCATATTGTCATGTTGATAGAAATAAATCATTTTTCCTTGACAACTCATCTAGCCAATGGCATCTGCACTGACTGCACTTGCTATTCAGACGGCAGTCATAGCAGTCATAGATAGCCCCCAATGCAAAATTAAAAATACGTACTTGCTGGTCTATATCGATAAGCAAAATTGGGTTGGAATCTCAGCTGTTATGCTTTTCACTTTTTACTGCCACTTAGATTCGCCACATGATGTATGACAGGCCATTACGTGAAAACATGATATGTCATACACAAAACTGGAAGTACATAACATATTGCAATGCCACCAAAGAAGGATCAATCAATCAATCAAGCCAGCTAGGGCCACAGCCAGCATCAACAACAGACAAAACAACAGACAGACATACTCAGTCATCACACTACTTTCCACCCCTCACAGGAGACACAACAAAGATAGCAGACTTTACCCCATGTGCAATGTAGAAACAGACGGAGACTTACATAAACATGCTGACTGCAGCACTTTTCACCATGTCCTCACAATGTCATAATGCATCAATTTAATGCCTCCTGCAGGCTATATGGTCTATATGCTGTGACCATATAGCCTGCAGGAGGCATTAAATTGATGCTAGGTGAAGTAAAGTTTTACTTTGCCCACAGGAGCAGTGCTGAGTAATGTGATCAGCATGTCTGTATGTCTGTCTGTCTGTACGTATATATGCCTATATGTCTGTTCACTTACATATCTTTATAACCACATGTGCATTATAGGCTTTGCAACTATCCACTATATAAATTCACGGCCGACACTGACATTGACAGTGAACCACATTTACTATTATGCCAAGTGCCCATAGTGTGTGAATAGATGACGTATTCACAAAACCAGAAGTATTGCATTGTCATCAGAAAGGGACCAAGCCACTACCATAGGTAAAATGATTTTGTGAAGACTGGACATTTGGTTATAAAGATATGTAAGTGAACAGACGTATAGGCATATATACGTAGACACAGACAGACAGACATACAGACATGCTGATCACATTACTCAGCACTTCTCCTGTGGGCAAAGTAAAACTTTCCTTCACCTAGCATCAATTTAATGCCTCCTGCAGGCTATATGCTGTGAGTGACCAGCAATAAATACACATTGTATCTATGACGAGACCAGAGGAACAACAGAGCCACTTGCCTCGGCCATTATCTCCAACAATTCAACAGTATGACCCATAAACTTCTCTAATGAAACTTCACTGAGACCGACATCCTACAAACAACACATTTCTTAGACTGCACTGTATTTACCTTTGTGTATCTTCAATAAAATCATGTAAATATATATACTCATTTCAGTGGTTTCACAGAAATGCGATAATATTCAGCTGTCCACTGAAATTACTGAATAGAGTAGCAACTATTGTACATGAATATTCACAAAATCGCTTTACGGACAGTTCGGACCCTGGACACTTCGGCACCAAAACAATTAGGCACTAATACAAATCGGCACTAGTGCGCGGACATTTTGGCGCTATGCCTCTATAGCAGAATGCCGGCAACCTGCTTCCAGTGTCATATTCTCTCCAATATGTCGCTCTTCTATGATGTTTACGGGAACTACAGCTGCTCGCTGCTAATAATAACAATAATATAATAATAATAAAAAAAATATTTGTATAGCGTTCAATAGAGCGTATATGACTTACACGGTTGGGTAGAACTGGATTGGTTTAAGTCTCCGAATGCACGCAGATTAAGCGAGTTTTCAGGGTGGCGATGCAGCTTCTTCTCAAATTACTAACAAGAGGGCCTAGCAGTGGCTAGCACAGCACGAGATGACCCCCTCCCCTCAACAGCCGCAACATCGGTGGCGGCCATGTTTGTTGGGGATCGTATGATGGCTTCAACTTCGTTGTCTGGCGCAGCCACTGTGTTCCTGGCATGCACCGCGACCACAATGCGCCCGCACTCGCAGTGCATGCAGGTGCATTGTGGGCTGCAACCGCAATGCGTGGTAAATTTGGATCGGAATTTGAAACCTAAATTAGCTATGATGTGCCAATGCACTTCCGTTACAGACAGACGGACACTGACATCGTAGCATAAGAGCGACATTTCCCGCTAAAAAGCCTAGATGACGTATTCAGTCTGGCACACAGGCGTTTTTGTCCTATGCCGTACTCAGGGATTAAATAGGCCTATACACTACAGGATGCTGTCTGCAGGCCTGCCCATTGTACTACGAGTCTAGTTGAGCATTTCACGAGTAGGTCATGACTTCAGCACCTGGTGAGAGGGCGAGACACTTCGGCACTTGAGGGAAGACAGTTTGGCGTTTAGTTCTGATCTGTGTCTAGGACACTTCGGCACTAGTGCCAAACTGTCTGGAAAGTTCGGACCCGCTAAAATAGTGCTGAAATGTCAAGAGTCCGAAGTGTCCAGGGTCCAAAGTGTCCAAAATCACTTAAAGTTTTAACTTTGCACCCATCCCTGAGTGAAGTAAAACCGGCCTCCACATTGTATCACTTCAATGCCAGACGCAGGGTGTATGGTTGATCTTACGAGCATTACACTTGCCTATGAGATTGACAGACTCATAGTCGTTAGTACACAATGACTGCAATAGCACAGCTTCTTGTTTAAAAGAATCACAGCATACATAGATGCTAGAAGAGGCTCAGCTTAGATCAGTTAATATATTCTACAACTGCCATACTGTTATCAACAACAAAATTACTGCAACAGCACAATATGTATTTACCTTTCTACACAATCGGTCTTTTGGAGCTTTCCCTACCTACAATTATAAAGCATATGAAATATCTGCATAAAACTACATTACTACTGTGGCTGTTAATAACTCCAAATATAGATAAAAATGACCTATCCAAATAAATTATGGTCGAATTCTTCATTTTGCACCAAATTTTCTAGCAAAAGCAAGCTTTTTACCATTTCAGTGAGAAAATTTGGTACGACAGAAATAGAAACATTCTGGTTATAGTATCTGAAACTGAGCAATCAGCGGGACTGCTTTATCTCAACCACTGTATCCAGTTTAGACATAAAATATAAGAAAATAAACATTCACCCTGATCAACAACAATAAAAATGCTGCAGTGCAAATTCTGTTATTATTGACCGCATAGCAGGGGAGATAATATGGAACTCTCTCTTTTACGTTAGCGTCACACATCCATCCAATCATCCGTGCATCGTTCGCCAGCTCAGCATGCAGCTGATGCATGAGTGCATTCACTGCAGCAACAAATGACAAGATGTGCAAAGTAAACCTGGACTGCTATATGTGTGCAATGTGGCCCTTTGCCAAATTATTTTGGACATCTGGTGAATGGGCGTGAGGCGGTTAACTGGTGTTAATATGAGATAGCATATCTCATCAGTTGAGTTGTATTAGTAGACACAAACTGCATTTGTTTGTAGTCTGCTTTACTTAGTTATCATAACTTATAAATTCCCTTATTTGTTTTATTGTGATTTTGTGATGTTGTCAATTCAAGGATTGGTTATTTTGTGATTTCGTGTGAAGTAAAAGTAAATTAAATGCAGCAATCAGTTTGCAAACAAGCCTCACCGCTATGGGAACTCATGTGCCATATGGGATCACACAGTGTTACCTGACACCTGGAAGAGGTGACATTCCCGCCTTTACCCCAGCCAATTAAGGCTGGTACTCAATTTAGCGACCCCAGAAGGTTGCAAGGCAGAGTTGATCTAGTTGGCTTGGTTACATACCAAGGTGGTATATTTGCCCATAGATGGTCACCCATCCCAGTACTAACCGGGCTCAATGTAGAGTAACTTCATTCGTGCGATAAATGACGTGACCGCTATGCTATGCCAACATTCATTCACTGTAAATGATGATGCTGTGATGTATAAATTTGAGCATAAAACTCTGACTCCTGCTAATGTATTGTAACAAGTTGTGTTTAAGATAGTGGTAAATTGTGAAACATACAAAGTTGTGAAGTCGAGCAATAAATTATAATAATTTTAAAGCAATTTTAAGAAACATACAAAAGACATGCTCTTTGGGTTTGTTCTCTTTCATAGTCTAGATGAGCACTGCTAAAACTAGAAAAATGACACATGACAACTGAAAAGGAGTACACAAGGAGCAGACTTGTCGACTATGCAGACGAGAACAGAATGGAATGAAAACATTACTTTTTCCATGAGAAATGCAGCACACGACAATCTCTTGACAACAAACATATGCCACACCATTGTAGCAAGACCTAATACAAACAATCTTTTTTGAAAATACCTTTACAAGATTAAAGGCATCAATGCATAAATATAACATAACTGCGCAACATAGATGTGTAAACAGTGTGATAATTATGCATAAGCATCACACAACAAGAGCTTGGCTATCGCACAGGCCCAAATTATGTGCCTTTGTCAGCTGAGTCTTGTCAACTGCTGCAAAAATGTATGACATATAGTTTAGACATCACAAGTTTGCACTAGCAGCAGTTTCTTCAACAGCCACTTTGTATTTTTGCTCAACTGTCAGAGATGTGCAGTAGCCTACACTACACTGTTCCACGTCACGATCAATGGATATGTAATAAATTTAAAGTGTTATACTTACTTAAATATTGATTATCAAACTTTGTCGGCAGAACTGTCACTGGCCATTGGTACATAACATATCATTCCATCAGCAGATGAACACAACTTTTTGGTCATAAGGCATCTAAGGCTGTTCTGGCTTAAGTAGTAGGAAAAATGCAATTTTGCCTACCCCCCATCTGCATTTCCCCCCCACCAATTTCAACAATTGGAATTATCAGACAGGTTCACATACTGAGAAAAAGATTAAAAACAGATTATGTAAGTGTCAGTACCTAAAATAATGCAGACTTTCAACTAATCACAAAGGACACTTGCAACATCAAAAAACATAAGCACAATGAAAGGCATTTGCACAGTGTATAAGTCAGAGGCAAGATTGACCATGTAAGTCATTACCATGCTGAAGTGCAGCATTCTGAACACACTTGAGATAGACAACGGCTTGCTCGAGTGCATATGTAACTTCTGGATCACGGTTCCACACCACCAAGAACTCCCACATACAGTTGGCCATCAATGTATCTGAACTCAGCGTTAGTGGCAGACGGCCCTGAATGTACTGGAGATGTTCTGATTATAAACAGATAAAAAAACAACTAACTTCAATTTACCGAGTTCACTCAATTTCATTCTATAGTCTACACTCTGCACAGTGCTATATAACTATGTCAGAAGTTGACTACTTGACTACTGATGATTCAGGTGTCCATGAAGACATTAAATTTCACACAAAAACAAAACCAGCAAACATTTCAAAAGGTGACATCAGAAGATGTAAAAGACTACAGTAATATTTCTGTGACAGACACTAAAACTAAGCTGATGAAATAAGATCCACAAACAAGTCTATCTGCTGATGCCGATGGACCGTGTGACACTGCCTCATGCCCAACTGACCATATCGCACTGCACACAGAACTGGACGCAGAGTGTGATCACCAGGCAACAAGCATCGGTTGATTTTAAAACCACTTTTTGCTACATAAACCGATAGCTGTCGGTTGTTAGCACATATGTGCATGGTGAGGCTCAATCTCCATTGGTTCGAACTGTTGTTGAAATATTGTACAGACAAGTTTGCAACAAATCCACAACAAATAAAATCGAAAGCATTTGAGCCTTAGTGTCCAGGGGCCCGATTTACAAAACATCCTAAGATGATCTTAGGATAAAATTAGGACAATAACCAAAGTTACGAACATCCTAGCAGAAACTTGTGATCATGCTAATTTACGAAAAATCGTATCGTAGAACTGCGCAGAAATTACGTCATTACTTTACGATCACATTCTTGCAGTCCTAAGTCAATGGTAGGACCAAACAATGGGACAAAATTGAAATAAATCACCACAAAGTTACAGTAAAGTCACGATAAAACTTACAGTTACCAACAATAATCGTTGCTTTGTAAATTTGTTTGTTTTATTTGTTATTTACGGTCAAAATACCATGGACAATTACGTCATGATGAACGC
>Ga0209782_1000601_pt1 | contig 16396 bp, 7 predicted proteins | sample WorMetmaBAHAMAS1_FD_187390 | JGI IMG/M metagenome (GOLD analysis project Ga0209782, IMG submission 187390) | Marine gutless worms symbiont microbial communities from Max Planck institute for Marine Microbiology, Germany - Inanidrilus... | ecosystem: Host-associated > Annelida > Digestive system >...
CCAATCATGATATTGATTCAGGTCCACTGTAGGTTGAATTGGTGCCAGTACACCGGTGCTTGTCCAAGAATAATTACTTAGTGTCAGTTGGCCCGTCGTTATCAACATGGATGGTAGCTCCACATGATGAATTTGATTATTACTTAGATGCACTGATGCTTGTGCGATGCGATAAGTCACACTACTGCAGGATTGGATTAGCAACTAATTACCACCATCTGCTACAGGAATCATAGCATATTCATCACGATACATCACGACTGGACCACGTACTGAATCAGTCTGGTCCATTATTGTGGATCATCCTAACTCTAATTAACTCATGCAGTACTGTGAATTAAGTATCACTCGGCAGATTTGTCATTCTGTTGTTGTTTTTGGAACTGTTTATTATTTAGCCCGCTTGGCATGCTTGCTGGAAGGGCTATATGTTTTATGTCGAGTTTGAGATGTCAATGAGTATACCTTCTCTGTCGTTGTTAGTCAGATTATCACCAAGTTTTGTGAATGTGTAGGCTAGTAGTCCAGTGTTTATCGCTATTGTTTTCTGTTTTGATTTACGGTGCATGCTGGTAAACTGGAGCAGGTTACTAATTTTAGGCCTACTACAGTGAGCGGCACTGCTAAGCACTGCGTCGATCAATACATGGTTATGTTTTGCTACTGTTCGCTCGGGGCGACACTGCTATGCCGAGCAGGCTACATGCTAGGCTTTGCCATGCATTTCTAGTTTGGAGGAGAAATGGTGGTCTTTGTGATTTATTGCAGGTTTCTGAACATAGGCGGCAAGAAAATTCAAAAGAAAGTGAACAGCTTAGCTGAGGCAAGTTGGTACTAATGCTGTGGTAGAACTGTGTATATTATTATTGCCATCATTTTAAGTAAGTAAGTAAGATGATTTATGTAGCGCAGTTACTGTCAAGAACCTCAAACACGCAGAGTGCACTGGTATAGAGCAAACAAATAGATTTTCCTATAGATACGGCAGTTTGTTCGTCACATCTACTAAGATACTGTCTGTCGATCCTGTTTAATAAGGAGACAGGTGATTGTTTTTATGTGTACCATCCTAGCCTAGTATCTAACCAGTCGCTTGGCCAACTCAGCATCCTGTCCTCTGTAGGATAGGAAATGATTACCCGGCAAGGTGCAGTGGCAGGGCTGTTTAGCTGGGCAGGTAACCAAGGCGTGGCATTGCGCCGATAATGTGTCACAAACTCTGTGGTACATCCACATTACTCGTCAGCCTCCGGAAGAAAGATGAGCACCCTGCCTCCAGTCCTGTATGTCTGGCACTCTTCAATTTTTTAAAATGGAGAATCATGTATATATGAGTTTACAGGTATAATTGAGAGATTTAACTGTACTCTCTTCTGTGCCGTAAGAAGGTAGGTCCAGTTTGGATGAGCATGAAGTCTAGTCTAGTTAAGTGCAGATAAACTGGTGACAGCCTCACATGAATGTCCATCAATGTGGCAGAAATGCATGTGATGTTTCGTTGTAATTATTGCACGTTTTGCATAGGTCGCTGGTGACTATGATATAATTGTGAACTGTTCTGGCGTTGGAGCACGCCATCTGGTGAATGACCATGAAGTAGAGCCACTGAAAGGCCAGCTAATCAAGGCGAGCATTGCATTGTTATATCAAGGCAAGCACTGCAATGTTATGTCTGGAAACTATCACTAACGACTGTCATGTTATGTTCTAAGCACTTGCAATAATATGACGATATTGTGTTGCTTTTCAATTTATAAGTAAGAAACACATATATAATTTTGACACTGTTAACTGCAGAACCATTAATATTACGTTAAATGATTTACATGTCATAGTATGTGGACTCATGTGTAGGCTATTTCCACCATTACTCTAGCAACTTGTACTATTGTTGACATGAAGGCATCTGCAGTAAACACATCATGCATAAATACAGAAAGTTCGCTTCTGGAATCATTCTAGTAAGCTAAACTGGTTTAGCAAAAACCAGAAGGAGGCATACAGTTAAATGTTTGTGAGCTGTGGACGTATGTTTGTTAACAGGTTGATGCTCCGTGGCTGAAACATTTTGTTAATGTAGCCGATGGCGACTTCTACATTCTAATTGGGTGACGAGTCACTGATTTGTTGCTTTAATTCATATGAAGCAGCCACTGTTTTATGTGCACACAGTGTAGCTTTCTGGCCTTCTGTACCACTGTTGACCTTACTTCCCCTTGATTAATTATTAAAAGTTAGTTTCTGATGACTTAATTGTCTAAAATTATGTGTGTTATTTTAATTTGCTGAACTGAAATGTGTACCATTTCTAACCATTTTTGAACTGATCAGAAACTTTTATCGATGGAATAGAATGTATGTGCATTTATTTCTCTTTTTGACTAGTATTCATTTGAGTCTTATTCGTGATGATTGGAAATTGAGTGGTTAATATAAAATTTTGAAGACTGCAGTAAGTAATGTGAGAATTATAGAGCCCGTCAGTGAATAAAGAATATTTATCCCAGATCCAGTTTTACTCGATATTTAGTAAACTTCCGGTTATAAGCAATACGGTCATAATCATAACAGTTTGCGTGAAAGTTGCAAATTCTACATTTTTAGTCACAAATAAAAGGACAAAGTGGGCTGAGTTATCGAGGTATTATTTATATAATTGTTTTGTAAGGTAATTTTAGATTGTTTAAGACTAACCGTAACATGATGCATTAAATGTTGCATTGACGCCTGTACTAAGCTTACCGTCTTTCACCGGAAACAGAAATAACATAGATATATTCTTATATAACTGACGCGCCCTGTTAATTCTTTGTAATGCCCACATATTTTAGATGTTCACTTATCTGTAGTCAGCTCTCATCATTCTTGCAGACACTTGGCACATTTCTTGGTATGCATACCAAACAACTGTGGCACCGCAGCCCATTCAGCAACAGCTTCGATTGCTGACATTTCCGTCGAGACGTAGTGCCATAATTACCATTCAAGAGCTGACATAGTTGAAACATCCTTTCAACTAGGAGTCCAGTGGTAGTTGTCAAGTGGCCACATTCCACTGGTTGGAGCTCATATTTTGTTCTTACTTCACTGCTTTGACACTGTTGACTGGGTGTCAGGAAGAACATCGAGCCCATAAAAGCCCGTCCTTCAGAACCAGTGATGGACGAAAACCATGGTAACCGCCTGACCCAGGTTTCCATAGAATGTGGTCGTCATTAAAACTAAAGTAGCTAACAGTATAAGCAGCCTAGCCTGTTGTTATAGGTCGTGTTCCGTTGTACTGGTGTGTATCTGTGCTCAGGGGCGTCGATCCCTATGGGACAGGGGGGACATGTACCCCCCAATATTTATGAACTGGGGGGACGTCCATGGTAAGGTCCCACCCAATATTTTAGAAGTGATGTCGTATTTTAGTGCTTGAAAAGTTGAAAGTGAAAAATATGTTTTTAAATGTAGGCCTATATTCTGCGGCTAGGTTTATTTTATTCATGCAACTGTTGTTCTTTTGTATTATGTGTAGTTTTACAAAAAAATTTATGTCCCCCCAGTAATCCTGTGAGATCGACGATCTTGTCTGTGCTAAGTTTAGTTGCTTCAGTACCATGCTGAGTAACTGGCTGGTAAGAGCACATCTGAATCTTTGTGTTAGTGGGACATTTGCTTTAACCATTCAGATGTTAAAAATGTCTTTTGTTTGTTAATTATATGGACTTGTTACATTCACAGTGTTGCTAGTTCAGTTGTTGGCGTGTTTAGCCCGACGTCAGTTGCTTTGGGCGGTTCGCACGACAAAGGTGACTGGAGTCGAACCATTGATCCGACGCATCGTCAGAGAATATGGCAGGGCTGCTGTCAACTGGTGCCATCACTTCAGGTCTTTTCTCCTCTCGTTAATATTTGCTCAGTTCACTGCTTTCTGTCTGCGTGAACACTGTGGTGGCATTGTCGCTGTTTAGTCATGTTGCCAGTTAGGTCATTGCAGCACTATGCCAGTGGAAAATAAGCACATGCTTTCTAGTTTTCATTATCAGCATCATCACCGTGGAATTTTTAACAGCTTGTTGTTGGTTTAACCCCTTCTCATTGATGTTCGTAGTGTGCCATACAGAGACCGTATAGGTAACACCATCCGTCGCATTTCACCAGCACTGAGCACTGGCAGCTAGGCTTTCACAGTGGACATCATGACAGGAGCTGCTGGCTTGATTGGCTTGTAAATTGATATGTATTACTGGCTTTTGAAGCCGCAGACATCCACACGGCACATGAACACAGCTGAGCAATGTTAACCAGTAACCCGGTTAAGAACTGGATGATTTTATTGAACCTAAATTTTACTGTCCACATATGTTGCTGATGCTTTCTTTTCTTTCTCCAGTGAATGAAGCTTGTTGTCCCGCAGTATGCTTTCATTATGAATAGCATTTATCGCATTTTCAACTGTAAAGGCCAGTACCTCGGAGGCGTGCTATTGGGTCACAGTAACCTGGTTTGCTATTGGCTCTCTGCTTGTAAAAGTCGGTAAATTTGTAGTATCTAATTTCTCTTGCCACCACATCATCTTGCTTAAAACCTGATTTTGACAGAGTGTATGGACTTGTTGTGAACTTGCTAGATCTGTCTTAGCATGTCCAGACAGATCCAGCCGAGACATATCGCTCAAAACCTGCTTAAAACTTGGCCTTTGACCAGGTTTTCGGATATGTATATTAGAATTTGGCCATTGTCGGATAGTATGAAGTTGACACAATGGCCCTTTGCTTGATATGATTGTCTATATTGTAGAAGGCGAAGGTGGTGGAGGAATGGGCGGGACTGCGACCCGGTCGTACTTGTATACGTCTGCAATCAGAAGAGATGACATTCGGCAACAGAACAGTGAAGGTCTGGTAACACTTTAAATTGTTTTTGCTTTCAGTTCGTCACTTCGGTTTGCGCTGCTGATGTTAAAAATCTCTGGCAACAGATGTTGTTGATAGTGAAAGTGAAAGCAGCTTACTTACTTGTTATCTTTTTTTACTCTGGGATATCTATCACCAATGCCTCTGTCAGAATCACAGTGAAATATGTTATTAGTAGTTCAATATCTTTCCTCTGTTGTTTGCATTCTGTTAAAATGCAATTGTCTTAAAACTCTGCCACCATCTGTTAGGCCTATCATTCTAGTTTTCATATTATTCCAAACAATGGCAAATTTTTGAGGTAGTAACCATGTCGTTGTTTTCATGTACCATGTGGTACACACGATTTTGCTGTACTAAATGTCACAACTTGGGACACTGAAGTTGTTTGACATACACATTTCGTTTTCTGGGTTACAATGGCGTTGATGGCTGTGCTGGTCTATCAGTAAGCATAGTGAACCCTATTGCCTGGCAGTGCACCTTACAGATGTTTGCAGATTAATCATTCTTTCATTGTGACCAGGTGATACATAACTACGGTCATGGCGGGGCAGGTGTAACTCTGCACTGGGGCTGTGCACGCGATGCAGTACAACTTGTTAAACAGTCTCTAGCAACACTACCACTGCAGTCCAAGATCTGAACACCAATCTTCATCAATGGCCGTAATTCAGCGAGTCGGCTCCCGAGTGTGAGAATAAATGCTTATCAGCAAACCCGCAGCTTTTGTTTTAAACTTTTATTTTGTAACAACATCTGTCAGTTTACTATTGTACATGCACGTCTGCTGTTGCTGTGTTAGATTTAGATTAATCTGTTCTTTGCTGATTGATTATAGTGGGAGATGTCAGCAAAATTACATTTACAATTTTTATGTCGAGTTAGATGTAAAAACTTAAATCAACGGGTGATGATGAAATCAGTATCAGACCAGTGAATGTAAATTAGTTATCGGTTTCCGCAGCTTTAAACTTAACCTAATATTGTATTTTTAACCTGTTTCTAGTGCAGTGCTAATTAACTAATTATTGTTTCATAGGAGATGACATGAAACATTGCATACTTGAATATACAATGACGATGTTGATGAGGCCAGTAATTAGTATTCATTGTTTGGGTCAGTGCTTTCTTTTGATTGCCTTTAGTGCTTTGATGCTGTTGGTTCGGTTATCTGGCCCATGAAAAAGCTTTTGCAACTTACCCCAGTGGTTCTCATCTGAATCATGTTGAGAGAGATCATTGGAAGATCCAGTTACTGTTTTGTTTTAATCACCCATGGCGGTGATGGTGTCCCGCTGATGGTATAAGTGTGTTATAAATTCCACGGTGATGATGCTGGTAATGAAAACTAGAAAGCATGTGCTTATTTTCCACTGGCATAGTCTGTTGTCTTCGGATGACACAACGGTTTACTTATTTAGTTATGGACAGTGCAACGCTCCCTTGATTACATTTTGCGAAACAATCAATTTGCCTTATTTTTGCTGTAGCTCCGAAAATGGGGCCTATGACCCCAGAATTCAAACTCGGCCAAGATTTTGTACAGTGCATCTATCCGCCTGGTTTCATCATCCTATATTTAATCGTACAGAAATTGCGTTAACAAATGAAGAAATTCTGTCAGAAACATCCACAACCTTCCACTATACTATACCAGTGGAGAAACAAAGCACAAAGCAATTGGATGTTGGATTAGTTAGGCACTTTATAATGCCCTCAAAGTGTGCCTTTGGCATGCAGTTGCCATTTGTTGTTTTAAAACTTAACAGTCATATTAGTGAATGTTGTTAAGTGTTGTTGCTAAGTATGTTATTTTGATTACATTTCAGTATGCAAAATTTTTTGTACATAACCAAATGATTTACTGCTGCAACAACCTTTCACAGTTTATTCTAATTTTCATTGTGTGCTTATTAATTTTTATTCACCATATTTTGTTAAAGTATTAGTCTGTTGGATTGCTTGAATTAAATGAAAGTGCTGTTTATGTATATTCATATTTACAAACATTTTATATTTCACTTACATCGTTGCATGCAGTTGCTTTATTGTGATCAGATGTTGTTCCATGCTGGCTCAGGGCTGTAAGAATTAGCTTGGTCAGTTTCCTGGCTACACACATGGAAGGCAACCAACCATGTCTGACATTTGTTTTAAGGCTGTCTCACATATACAGCACAAAAGCCCAGCCTGTTGTTATAGGTCGTGTTCCATTGTGCTGGTGTGTATCTGTGCTAAGTTTAGTTGCTTCAGTACCATGCTGAGTACGATGTCAGATGTTAAGAATGTCTTTATTTGTTCATTTTTGCTCAGTTTTTCTTCTGCGCATTTCACTGATGATTATTTGTTTTAAATCATGTATTTTCGGATTGTTAGTGTGTCCTGTTGTGTGACATATATGACTATGGATGTCTGGTTGTTATTGTAGCAATACTCCATGTTCAATTTTTTAAGAACTATATATCATAGTATATTGCAATTCAAAATGTATTTACATCTTAACCACAGCTTATTCAAACAGATAACTTTAAGCAATTACACTGCTGAACTGTACCACTTAGTATACTAACATTGTTGACTTTTATTGTGGATTGTTACATTAAACATCGGATCATTTTGGATGCCTTCTACAACTGTGTTGCATGTACTTAGTGCCAAAAAAGCACTTCTCATTTTGCACTGTTAAAATAATTTTATTATCAGCTGCTGCCAGCTGCTGGTATAATTAATTTCTGGCGACTGAATTAAATTTCCAGATATGCATTATAAAACATACTAAAGGCCAGCTTCTTAGTGCCAGCCTGTTTACTTAGTAATAAGCACACCTGAATCGTAATGTTGTCAAACAACACAGTGCAAGTGTAAACAAAACAGACACTGTTACTGTTTACAAGTGATTGGCACAATATCAATGCGTACTATCTGCCATTACAGCAACTAACTGCATAGTAAATGTGTGCACAGAGGGCAACGTGCCAAACTTCCAAAGATACAGTCCAGAACAATATTCTAACAAACTACATAAGTTACAGTCGGAACATTCATGTACGACAACTGTACACTGTCCTCGGAAATCAGCAATGCTGTAATATAAATGTGACAATGATTAATGCAAAAAATAGTTTGATATGGTTTCAGCATCACAGTAGCGACAAGTATCTGTCTTTGGCAACACTGACTGGAAATATCACATAATGGGCCAGTTACTGATGGGACCACTTGCATTGTAGCTAGCTATCCAGTCAGAAATGATCCACCATCCCACGAGTAGGTGGCAAGGTGCACTTGTTTCTGGGAAGTTACAGCAAGATGACGTCCAGCTACTATTTGCCCCACTCCAGCGCCTTCACAAACTCCTCTTCAGTAAAGCTGAGCATCCGAGCTGCCTCGAGATGCATCTGTCACACACATGATTACAAACACTTGCTGCCACGCTGTCACTACATACACAGCATTCCCACAAACTGGGAACTGTTCGGGAATTTCGTGAATCTGGCAAAGTCGAGAAATTTGAGATATGGTCAGGGAAATTTTTTATGACATCATATTTTTCGCGACTTGCTAATCGATGAGTTGATTTTTGCATTTAATATGTAAACTGAATTAGCTTTAGGCCTGTTTATGAAGACGTTTTTACCTGGGTACACTGGATCTGTGGATCTCAGGGGTTAGCTAACAGACTGTTTTCATGTAATGAACATTTTGACGTTACTGTTGTAGATAGCTCCGCGAAATGCGTGGAAATACTTTAAAGTTATCTGTAAAAGTCGGGAATTTTATTTGCCTAAGCCGTGGAAATCCTGATACAGATGCCATCTGCAGTGGCACAGTGCTAATATTGGCAGATTTGGAAACAAGTAGTCCTAACCACCTGGTAAATGCAACGTACAGATGTTTATTATAACAAATGCTTATATTATTGTAATTATCATCATAATTATTACACAGTTAAGTTATTCATAAAATAAGTGTTACAGGTATATTTCTGCCAGGTGTTATTTGCTCTGTGCGTAGTATAACTGCTACGGCATTGGTGTCGGAAAGTTGACACGTGGAGTTTGGTGGCGGAAGAAGGAAGGTCAGTGACAAGACCATTAGTGGGGATCGGGATCAGTGCTTTTGTTATATTCTATACTTTGATACTGTTGGCTGCGTGAAAACACAGGCATCTGGCATGTAAAAAACCGGAGTCACTCATCACCCGAGGTACTTTTCCAGAAAACATCGGGAACAGAAAAAGAGGGTACGTGCATGTTAAAATAGAAATGGTGGCAGTAGTATGACTGTATGGCTGTCAGTCTGCTAGACACAGAGGCAATATATCTCATACACTTCGGTGGTTTATCCACTGTCAGTTAAATGACCCAGTAAGGGACGGGATCTCCCCATCTACTCTCCAGAAGTGGCTTGGTCAGCTTTACCTTAACTGCTAAATATCTTCAACATCAGATGCATTGCGTGATACCGTAAAAATGCAACTGGCAGCATTTTGCTCCCTAAATAACAGAATTTTCACAAGGCCTGTGTACAGAAGGGCCACACGTGGGTAAGACTTGTAAGATGAACCTTCTGTCGTTTGAGGACGTCGATAAGTTTGAGCTGTTTCTTGAAGCCGTTCATCAGTTCGGTCTTCTGTCTCTCAAGAGTCTTGTTGGCCGCCAGCAACTGCTCCGCTCGCTTCTTCTCACTGTCCGCACTCTCCTACTCATCACAAGCACCCGGCATCGTTCTTAGTTCTTAGACAGATACAACAACATTGCCACACCACTTTTGTCTGTGCACTATTCTTAAGCAGCGTTCATACTACTCAGATACTCTTTATCCCGTCTCACCTCATTTCATCTGAACTGAGTGCGTTGTGCTGTGCAGCAACCTAGCTCGCTATGGTTGGAACCAATCAGAACAAAGTAGGCCGCACAGTTCATTCTGATTGGTCACAACCGCGGAAAAGTGGGTCGCTTCACTGTGCACTCAGTTTAGAAAAAAATGGTGTCAGATCTAATGAGATGAACGACATGAATGCTTTTTAGACACCTCATGGCAGACATGATTTAGAAACTTTAATGAAAAACGCTAATGCTGATTTACTGTAAACAAGCAACAAACAGGAGTATTCAGAATAGCAATCAGTGAAATATAAAAACTTACAATTTTGCTATCCTTGCCTGAATGTTGCAAAAACTTCGTTAGTACATTTTGGAAATTATTTATTATCATATTTCTTCCGAGATTCGATGCTACTATATCAACTGGAAGGCAAGCAAAAAGAGGCTGTTGAACAGAAAATGAAAACTAGTAGCAACAGCAGTAGTAGGTCTAGTGGCATTAAGAGATGTAGAATAAAATAAATGTTAAAAAATTGTAAGTATAATTTATTATTTATTATGAAATCAATGAGTACAATATTTATTATGCTGGCCAGCATGCTGCATCCACAGTGGAATTACAACAGTTTGGTGTCTCTCCCATGTTAACATTGATGCAGTTATGATTAATGAACAGTAAGTACCCCAATTTGGCCATCATACATTTTACCCTTCTATCCAAGGGCCAACATGCTCGATACTTACTACAATTGAAAGTGATTATTCCACAGATTCAACTCAGTGAGTAGAGGCTGAGCTTTAGTTAAAATCTGCTGATCAGTGCTGAAATATTAAAAATACAAAACGTACATTATGTAGTATTTCACTGCTTCATTCAAAAGTGTTCTGTATCAGTTGCATTACAGTGTTACATGGTCAGACATTCTAGCCTTCAAGTGTCATAAAAGTGACATTATATTTCTTCTCCCATAGCTAATTTACATCTTATTGGGTAGAAGTGTTGTAGAGCCATCATAGAGGCAGTGATGACGTTTCTCTCAGAAATAAATAGTTGGATCAGAAACTGGAAAGGGTGAGGCCAGGGAGTAAGTTTTCTTCATCAAGGTCAGTGCGCTGTGTCTCTTTTAATGCTTTGATACTGTTGGTGGGGAGACATGAATGGCGTATGCATGTAAATACCCACACTGACAGCTGCAAAGGTACAAAGACTGAAAGAGCACGTGGACGAAGAAAACGAAGACATCTTGACTGACTAAACCATGTTTCATGGAAACAACGTGCATGACTGCACGTGTCGTAATTCCGTTGCCAGTTACTTTGTATTGTCCAACCAGAAACGCAAAAGCACTGAAGCAATAAGCAGCTGAAAAACACTGTCGGTGGTATCACCTTGCCATCGGACTGTGCCTTCTGCAGCAATGACTTGTACTTCTGAACGTCTTCGCGTGCCTGATTGAGGCGCACTTCAGTCGCACTCTGACTGCTCGCTTGCAGCTTCTGGCTACGTTTGATTGACTCCAGCTCCTGTACACCAACATAACTGGAAAAGTAATAGTTATATCGACACGCAAACCCACACCAGCAGCACTTTATAACCCTGCGACCTTGACTTTTGACCTCATCACTGCATGTTGAGGTTCTGCCATACAGTATATGTGTAATTGTCATCATCATTATTACATAGTTAAAGCTAAGTTATTCATAAAATAAGTGTTATAGGTATATTTCTTCCAGATGTTATTTGCTCTATGCATAGGATAACTGCTACGGCATTGATGTCGGAAAGTTGGCACTGGTGTACCAAGTTTGGTATTGATAGCTCAAGTCATTTTCCTTTTACAGTGCGGACACAGACACACGAAGTTACAGATGGCACTGATCACACTACTCATGCACCAGCTACTACAGATGTGGGTAATGACAACAACACTACTGCGGTAACAACAATGGTGGTGATAGTATCAGTAATACCAACAACAACAAATCACAAAGTAATCTGGGAAGAGGTCGTGACGCGGCCTCTCAAATAGCATATCTCTCAGTTGAGAAGACGCCTATACCATATGTAACTACCATCAACGACGTCATGCACATTAGTGAACTTATCCAACATGGCAAACTGCGTTACTGAAGAGTGAAGATTGATATACCATATACCGGTGTCTGACAGGAAAGACACAACTCTGCATTCAGTATATGCTGTCAAATGTTTTACGTGTAATACATGTCTGTTAGATGATATTTGTTCATACTCAAGAAAGTGTTGTGGGTGAGGAATGACCTAGCCATCTTGTTATGTCAACAACTGCTGCAATTATCATAGCAGTCAATTTTTTGCATGATCTGACTGGGGATAAATGTTTAGATGATAAGTTGAAAAATAAAATGCTAGTTTAGACGTTTAAATAAATTTGTTGTTGAACTTTTTTCTTCTTCTCATAACTCACAATGTTATTTAACACTTGGCAAGTTGTGAAAGGATAAGCAAAATGCTGCACTGACTCACTGTATTCTAAATATAACTAACATCACAATATGATGTCATCTTCATAAACACTGCAACATATATCCCCAATAAATTACCTAGAAAATGTACATTTTAGATTTTTCATGTTTTGAAAATTGACAGAATAATGCGATTTTGGAACTTATTTATGGAACAACACTGGCAGTAATATAAAAGAAAAATTGGTGAAGACAAACCTTTTTAAACGCGGAAACCTGCGTCTCAAGGCTGTCCGCGAGTGACTGTTTCTCCTCCGACAACTTCTTGTACTTGTCCAGCTGTGTGTGTTGAGCTGCATTTGTCCTCTGTAGTCGACTTCTCTCTTCTTCCAACTCTTTCGTCTTATTCTCCGACTGTCGCAGTGAGTCCTCCTACACATTCAATATATCACAATTATTATTAGGCTGTGGTGCTCTCTGTAGAGCGAAAGTGGCCTATAGTCATTGAACATTCCCTCCAACCATTTATTGGTCTATGTGTCTGTCTGTCCAGTGCATTGTGGCAAAACAGCTGATCGGATATGGATGCGGCTTGAAATGGCAGGTTGGATGGGTTCAGGAATGAGACACTTAGTTGGGTTAGGGGATCGGTTCATTGGAGAGGGTAAATTTGGGGAACCCCATTGTAACTAAAGGGGAGTTTGCGGTGCAGCTTTGCTAAAGTGTGCTGCGGTTTGGGGTGGTGCATGGGTTCGGCCGAGGAATTGGTGGTGACACAGTTTGTTCCAAAATTACTTCGAGCAACCTTGTTTAAAGTTACGACAAAAAAACTGCGGTGGCACTTCATACAGATAAAGTGTGATACAGAAAGCAGAGGACAAATCAACATTTCCGATAAGAAAACAAACACATTCAGCCCTTGACACAAGTCAGCTAGTCTGTTGTTTGCAATGAGAGTATTTTCATTGCTGCTACAATGGTACTAATCTTTAAAAATAGCACTGAATCAAATAACAAATATGTAGCTTAGAAAAGGGTAAATGTTATTAAACATACTGCTAAAAGATAAACTGCTAAATACCGTGCGATAATAACACAAAATAAGACGAAACCAACTAGCATAGCAAATCAAGCAGGAAGTATGTATACATACATGCAGTGACTGACAATGTTGTGCCAGTATATGTTAGCAATAATTATTACACAGTTACTCTAAACTTTGAATAAAGTGGCAGGCCCACAATATGCCAACCATGATTTATGGCTACCAGGCACAATGGCACATCATAAGAAGTAATTACTGTACCATGAAAAGACAAATTAACAAGTACATTGCAACTACATTAGCAGCCATATGCAGTTGGTACACTGGCACTTAGCGGGTGGATGATACATTAGGTACAGCAGGAAAGGGCCTGAAAAAGTGGACACCCTGCCCAGTCCCCCTCACTGTACCATAATATAATAGGCCACCCATAAATGGCCAGTGACACAACTTGAGTGAAATTAATTAATGCATCAGCCTATTGGCCTGCTCACCTCTACTCGTCCCAAAGACATAAGAAGTCACTTACTTCCTTAGGATTTGACGTCATTTGCTGCACCTTTATTTATCGCTGAGAATGGCATAGACCTAGTTCATGTGCAAAAAATGGTGATAAATTAGGGTTCAGCATTCGGATTTTGGGTCAGTTAGGGACAGTGTCAGGGTTAGTTGTCGGGTAGTATGGGGCCAATAGCTGCTAGTAGGGCCGATACGTTAATTAGTCACACCCCGACAACTTCATATTAATCACTGAGGTGTGGTGGATGAGTAGATGGAATGTTCAGAAAACGTCAGACTTTGGCTGTGAGTTCGGCCGACAGTCGGTCCAGCTCTTCCTGCATCACTCGTAACTTTGCCTTCAGAAATCTGATCTGCGCCTCTGTTACACCAACACCACAATCAGTGCAGTGCAACCTCGCAGCCATGTCCCAAGACTGTCATTCATCACTGCAAACTTAAAAGATAAAGCTAACTAAAGTACCTCAGACAGAATTTTGTGCACACACAACTCTGTAACATATGGATGTAATGTTTTCACGGTCTTTAACCAGCAGTGTGTGTACTCAGAGTGATATAAATGGTCGGACATACCTCTTCCAAAAAAATAGCTATTATTTTCCGTCATTCTGCACCGGTACAAAATTATGCTGCTTGGTGACAGAGGCACAACAATGTAAATAACTTGCCTGAAGTTGTCAGTCAGCTGTATGTCAACCAGGAGTCAAACACAACCTCGCGATCACAATTCAAACTCCCAACACACTGTACCACTGTGCCATCCACTCATCATCAATCTCATTAAAACTTTCATCAAAAAAACTGTCATTATTCGTAAACTGTCAGTAACTCTGCATGAGCCTACGTAGTCACATCGTCAGTTTTAGCTGTTTGCTTCTTCATCATTCTGTCCATACCGGACGATGGATTTTAACAAAATTTAAAGAAGGAGACATACCATGCTGAATGTGGGGGAATCTAAATCCAGACCCTAGAAATTTTCTCACCAAAAAATGCCAGTTTCCAGGTAAATGAAAGTGGTTGACTTTGATTTGTGCATCGATTAAGCCTGCACACTGCAATGCAAGTCAATTTGTCCATCAGCTCAGACAATAAATGGACGCAAAATGCACTTTAGTGCCATAAGCTTACACATGCCATACCGAGCCATTCATATATCAGTGTCAAAAAGCTCAATGCAATACTGTCTGTCTACGTTAGCTATCTTACTTCAATTTATTTTTATCACCACCACTATCTACTGACATTTACCAGTTGGCATTTTTTTGGAGGTGAATGGTTGCTCTATGTGCAGAATTTGATCAGTATTTAGACAAACCAGTGCTGATGCCATCAGTCACACTACTGCAAGATTGGATTACCAGCTAATAACGATCATAAGCTGCAGGAAACATGTCACATTTCATTGCTGTTTGTCACTACTGGACCAGGTACTGACTCGGCCAGTCCAGGCAACATAAAATTACTGAATCGGTCTGGTCCGTCTTTGTTTGTGGATCATTCTAACTCGAAACACATCAATGTAGTCAATATTCTTATGACATCATATCGTACTAGTCACACACTGACCGACGCCCATCTCAGATGCTACAGCGGGCAGAACGTCATCATCTTCATCATCATCACTGTTATGATGCTCGGCCACGTCCAGTCGCTGTTCAATGTTCGAGATGGTCTTCTGCAGTGAAAATTCGCCGACATTTTCCACCGTGGCGACACTATCGACAGCTGCTGCGCTGCCACGGAAACTTTTACTTTGCACGCCACTAGCCAGACATGCACACACACCCATACACTCTGTTAATGGCTATTTTAAAATAAATAGCTGCCCTCCCATAAATCATAATAACTTAATTTTTACTGGGCCTATTACTAAACAGATTGAGGCTATGTTACAAAAGTACACGATAAAAAACACACAAATCCTAAGGCATGCAAGATTTTGTGATCAAGTGTCTGCTTGATTATAACTATTGGAAGTATTCGTTGGACCTTGTCCTGTTCTAAACCACATGTTGACCCACATGCGGGAGAGACATAGCTGCCTGTTGAAAACCGTGCATTGTAATAAAGAGCATGATATGGCATCACGCCAACCTAAAGTTGGAAAATTTAACATGAAAGCATGAATAAAAAGACATTGTATTGTAAATATAACATACTCAATCACAGATAAATCTCTAAAGTATACAAGTGAATACATACTAGTGAGACTGACATATGAACAGCTGTACAATGCATGAGTACTATAGAAAATGACGAATCTGACAATACCATTTTGGAGTTGGTGGTTTTTTCGCTTTTGGCTGAGTTTTTACGGAGGCAGATCTGGATGATGTCACAGGTCTCTGACTAGCTTGACTGGCTGCCTCCTAGAAACATGATTTGTGATGACATTAAGTGCTCATGTCTTGATATCAACACATTAAACATTTGAAAGTAGAGGTTAAATGTTATTATAGTCTAACATTTTTCTTTTTATTTAAAGACAATTAAATTTTTAGCGCGAGATGTAATATATACATCTCGCGTTTATGCTACGATGTCAGTGTCCGTCTGTCTGTAACGGAAGTGCAAGGGTGCATTATAGCTAATTTAGGTATCAAATTCCGATCCAAATCTACCGCACATTGTGGTCGTGGGGAGGGTAATCTAAA
>Ga0209782_1000602_pt1 | contig 16383 bp, 10 predicted proteins | sample WorMetmaBAHAMAS1_FD_187390 | JGI IMG/M metagenome (GOLD analysis project Ga0209782, IMG submission 187390) | Marine gutless worms symbiont microbial communities from Max Planck institute for Marine Microbiology, Germany - Inanidrilus... | ecosystem: Host-associated > Annelida > Digestive system...
ATGACCAAGTTTTGCAGCCTTTCCGGCCCCAAATTTGTAGTTAGGCCACTGAAGTATACGAAACGTCTCACAATCACATACTGGTGGGCACCGCAGGACAACATGGCCAACAAGGTGAAGATGTTGGAGGACAAGCTGAGCGGCGGCTCTCACGAACACGACGATCACGTGGCTGGAGTCGGCGCCGTGCCCGTCGCAGTCCCTCAGCCGGACATGCCGCCGGCGCCGGGACCGATGCCGTACGGCAAACGGCCGACGACGGCTCACGACGAGACGTCATTCACCAACAGCAGACCTCCAACCGCGTCCACGTACCACGGCGGCGGCGGCGACGGCGCCAGACCCAAGACAATCAACCCGCCGCCGCGAGACGACACCGACGACGACGGCGCACGGCCGAGCAGTCGTCGCTCATCACTGGATCTGCCCACCATCGCCGAGTAACCAGCCCCGTACTGCCCGCCTTAATGCTAGAAAAACAACTGCGACAGACAGACAGACATACGGACGACACCAGACCGTTGCTTTATGCTTAAGGCCGCATTCCACGACACCGACATCCTCGCGAGCATGTCGGCGAGGATGTCGGTGTCATAGAATGTGGCCTTTACCACTCACTAAACACGCGACCACCAGCATAACACCAGCAATTCTCGATCACCTAACTCACCACATTCATTCCTGATGCACGATTTTCTGTTTCTTGACTAAGGTTCAACGTCCCACTCGACATAAAACAGACCATTTCGGGGAAGCTCTTCCCAGCCAATCATTTAGCATAGTACTGAAAAAATAAGACAAGAAAAATAGCAGTCAGCTTTGATTGTCTGCAAAGGGATCCGGCCTTTCTTACAACACACGGCACCTGATTTTTATGCCGACACCACACAATTTGCAGGAAAAACTGCACGACTAAAAAGCTGCAACCCCAAATTGTACAATGTAAACAAATTATATACAAATGCATGGTAAAGTCATAAGTTATCTCTCATGAATTTGTGTAATGAATGGCTGTGAATTCACAGTCATTGAATGCTGAAAGTATGAACAAAATGTAGCAAAAACTGAACATGTATCTAGTTTCAGACTATGTATGATACTTGACAGTTTGTCTTACTGCATTTCGCTAATTCTTTATAGTAGCTGGTTGCTGGAGCTTTTTCTGACATGCATTTTGATCTCGTGTGTGTGTGTGTGTTTATCATAATGACAACAAAGCACAATGACTTGAAAAACTGCACTGAACTTTTAACACTGATATTTATTATTTGTGTCATTCTGCACATTAACTGATATGCATCACTTACTAACTTCTGTATATTATTATTAAACATGTACAGCATTAATGTATGTAATGACTGATGCTGCCACTGCTGATGCAGCCCATAAGCTGGCTGCTACTAGGGCACTAGTGAAGTCAACACTTCAAAATATCTCAGAAAAAAATATGTAATGGCAACACAAATACTGCTGACATACAAATCAGCAAGTCACAGAAGAAATCTTGCGAGAAGACTGATACCATAACAATAGTAAATGAAAAACAAACAAAAGGTGTACAAAGATTAATACTGCCAGCACTCAGTTATAATGTTCAAGTCTTATAGGTCCATTATTAAACTAAATGAATAACACATGAAAAATATTCCTCTGTGGACCGAAAGTATCATGTCAACTGAGAAAATTCTCAATAACGAGACCATGTACGAACATGAATTGATTGACTGATTGATTAAACAATGCCACTTGGCAAAATTTAAAGCAATCTGCATGGCACAAAATATACAATAACACAGAAAATCACCTGTATGCGGAAACATTAAAAAAACTAACATTTAAGCAACAAAAGTGTGGACAACTATGTCAACAAAGCAGCACAGAAATGAGCACCATTTTATCTCCAGACACTGTTGCAGTGTTTCACAATAAGGCTATTCAACTGCATACGCCCACATAATTGATAAAAAAAGTAATCGCTCATGAAACTGTTGGTCCACTGTGGCACTCGTAAACTCTGGTTAGTGGTTTATCATCTTTGGTATAGTAATGACATTGTTTGTAGGTATCGACTGTCTGCTCAGGCGGCAAGCATCAACTTGACAATGTTGTGAATTTTTAAATATGATAAATGACGGCATGTGCTATGGAACAGCCCATGCTTCAGTCACATGTCTGCTTAACCTTTGAAGCCATCAATGAAGTGGCTCCGCATGCCTTCCAGCTGTGAGACAAGATACGGAATTGCGTACGGTCCGACGAGCGGTGGTAACTGTCCGCCACAAACAGTGCGCACGTGGGACTCCAGCCACTGTAGGTCGGTCGTAGTTCGAATTGGGTTCATTGTGATGGCATTCAGTTCTTCCTGCGAAGGTCTAGACAAACAAACACCGCAGCCGCTGACAAATATAACAGCGTCACCGACATTCATTTTTTACTGAGTGACATAGGTGCAGTGTATATGTACAGCACAGCATATGCCATGGCCCGGTGTGTCACAAGCTGGTGTTCGATCAAAACAGATGAATGGATCAAGATGTTATTAGCACAGAGGTTACCCTAGGCTTATCCTACACTGTGTTGAAAGAAAATGTATCCCCAAAATAAAGGAACTTTCCTCTTAAATCTTGTCCCAGATGCTTATCATCACGGCATGTCGACGACTGCATGTGCTGTCAACTTAGTTTGACCATCGCAAATTTATCAGACTGGACACCCAAGTTTGTTTATTACATGTTTGCCGTAATGAAGAATGCTGTGCAGCTCAACAGTCATGCCTTGTTATTACACCACAGACAGTGCGATATATAATATACATACCATACATGTACTGTATGAGTACTGTAAATGGAAAAATGATGAAAAAGTCAATTTGCACTTAAGTACAATTCCATACTTGGATGATTGATATATCCTGGCCATGACGACAAACTAAATTAACAATAACACAATACAGTTTGCACGCTTTGATTCCATAAATATCTGAAACAACACTAAAAACAGAAGCATTCTTACATGGGAAACAGTTCAGCAAATCGTTCAACACCACCATGAAATGTGTTGTACAGTACATCTTCTTCATCCCAGTTATCTGTAAACCAACAGCACAAAAATGGAGCACAATGTATCACGACTACCATCACCTCTCTCTTACATCCGGTTTTTCCACAGCAAATTAATCTCCCGTTAATTTAATCTGGCATTAAATCCGGCAGATAACGATCAATTTACTCAGATGTCGTTTTTCCACCGGCAGTTCGTCAATTAAATCGTCCGTTTAGGACGATTTAATTGACGAACTGCCGGTGGAAAAACGACATCTGAGTAAATTGATCGTTATCTGCCGGATTTAATGTCGGATTAAATTAACGGGAGATTAATTTGCTGTGGAAAAACCGAACCTTAGTGACTGTTCTTCTTGGCAAATCCAGGTTCTCTTCTTCCAACTCTTCTGGATGAGTAGCTTTGTGGTGGACAAGTGATCTAACAGCCAACTGTTGTTTCTATTACCAAACCAAGTCTCAGATAACTGAAAAGAACTAAAACCCTGACCAAACTAGGGAAAATTAACCAAAGGCTTCTTGATTCTTGATCTACTTAAAGACTTAAAGAGCAAACAGGCACGGCTCTGATGCCAGCACACCAGTAAACAGTATATATTGTTATAGGTTCATTCACACTGTATGTGGTGGACTGTGTTGCTGCATCGTGTTGCATCATTTTACCACAACATGCTGCAGTATGCCACAATACATTGCAGCATGTGCCATACAATAACACAGTGCCATGTGTTGTCTTGCATCAAGTGAATGTATTATATTAACATGTGACATGCTGTGGTGTACTGTGGCATACTGCAGCAAAAATAATGCAACACGATGCAGCCAGTGTGAACAAAAGTTAAATTTATTTAAATGTTAATCAAGTATAAAACAAACAATTCATTATGCTGTTGTAGTAATACGCATGCACAGGACACACGCAATCCATGTGTCTAGTTTAACGAACTATCTCAAATGTCGATCCACTTAATCATATATCTGGTTTCTTAAAACTGTGCGCCACAAACCTGTATAATTCTCTACCGTCAACAAGGCAGCTAACAATCTCTGCCAAGAAAATAAAATGCTGTTGCTCAACAGGAATGAAAAGTTGCTTCAGCTGACCTGGAATGTGGGAGAGACCTGCTGATTCCATTGCTCTACCCAATGGCTGCCCTGTGAGCTCCTGCTGTGGTGCCAGTCGAGGCATCATATAGGCACGATCATAAGAACTGTCTGTATTTCCAGCCTGGCCAATTGCAGTGACACTGAACTGCTCCGCCGACTCTCTTCTCAAAACTGCGTGTTTGGTCGGCACTGCTTGTTTTGCTGCTGATGCATACGCAGAGCAATGCGGCTGTTCACGTTGTCCATATGGAACAAGACTGTCAAGTGAAAATGGACATATCGAGTGTAGGTTCAATGCACGCACTGCACAAAACACGCAAATGATTAAAATCTAGATAGTTATTATACTGTGTTCAGAAAACACCCATTTTTGCTTTCCATAGAACTTTCAGTCAAGTTAAACAATCTGACAAAAATTTCAGAATGCTTATGATATACAGTAAAGATAATTTATCTGTTTGTTGACACTATATTCTTTGCTGTTGCTACACCAGTACATACGTTGTTCCAATAATGCAATTTGGCACTGATAGGTAAAATGAAACTCCGAGACTTCATTTCACCTTCTGTGTGGTGCTCAACTGTGTAGATCTCAATCTGGTAGAATATAAAATAATGGAGTGTTTTATTGTCTCTCGAATAACAAATAACAGCTTACTTAAAACGTAAGGACGGTTAACACTATGCATGGATACACACATATCAACATGTAGTGTGGATGGCCCTTTATGCCTATCCACATTCAAGAATTTGCATATTTTAGTGGTTGGTTCCTGCTTTTAAAGTGTATCTAACCCACAACTGAATGTCAACCATTTTATCATGTCCCCATCTATGATAGGGGGCACTAAGCAACGCTGTGATCCGTCCATCCGTCTGTCTGTCCTGCGCTGTTGTTGAGATATCGGCATAGCTCAACAACAGCGCATTTGGGTTTGATTATTACAGAACACTAATAGGAAACCCCAAGCTGGAAGTCAACCTACTGCAGCTGCACCATCAATATGTACACTCTGAACAACCGTCGGCGGGGACATATCGTTTTGCCACGTGATACCTTGCTTAGATGTTAAACTCAAAGTTATCAGTTACCAACCAGTGTCATCAGCTGGCATGACATATGGAAAGAAGGCAATGCCAAGATGATAGAGGAAATAGGTAACGTAATGTGATGAATCGTCGACATCGCCCCACGACCCAGCACCAACAGACTGTGACCCAATCACCATCCAACCATACCACTTCACCGCTTCATTCAGATCATTCGCTCGACACATCTGATACTGGAAAGCCAACTGATACAAACACCACAAAGAACCCGTCACCAAAAACTACGCACAGTTACGTTCCACATCAGTATATCTGACTAAAGACTGCAACAAGTACAGCAAACAATAACAACATAAAGAACCAAAAAGGAGGCAATGGAATGCAGTTACAGCAAATCGCTGTTGCTGTATGACACATCTTTAATAAATTTCTAAGAGAAAGAGCTCAGGAAATGATGTGATTAGCAGACCCATATTTCACCTCCATTCACGTTCTTTAACATAACTCTTAAAGAAGTATGTGGCTGGACTTTGGATGCAGGCTGTGTCACTGATCATTACATGAGCAGGTCTCCCTTTACATGAGCAAACCACAATAACCACTTAATACAAAGTAGCCGTCTCAGTGTTAACTCACATACTGAAAACCAGCTAGATCCATTTAAGCATTCAGCGGCAAGACACCACAATCGAGCATGATGGAATGAAATTATGAGACGACATGAAAAGTTCTGGATTGTCAGGAAAGGACACACAGGTCTAGAATAAATGTGAAAATAGGCTCGAGGGACAATAAGCTAACTTTAGTTCTCCTGCAAAATGTCCACAGCAATGTGTGTGTGTGTGTGTGTGTGTTTAACACTACAGATACAAAAATTATCAAAATATATTAGCTTGCAAGTGAGTAAAATTCTTCTATTACAACTCTTCAATCCAATTTAATTTAATATTAGTATTTATAACGTGCACAAAGTCCATCCGAAGGGCTGAACCTGATAACTAGGTAGAAAATCATAGCTACATATACATGCTGGTAAGTACTTACATTGAAATGATATAGAAGATTAGCATAGCGGTCACACAGATTGTAACAGTGCTTTTTCAATGGGTCATGCCTGTACACAGCAACAAATTTCCACAGATAAAAAAAAATAAAATATCACTTGCTAGTAAATGTATCACATATCATATGTAAGTGAGCAGCATATTCAGCAGGCCCTAAATGTTTAACAGTTCTCCATTTATAACCACTCTACTGATGTTTGACAATATACTGCAAGTGCTGTTATTTTCATCGATGATGGTCGTTAACCAACCATGCTTGATCATCTGTCATGCTTGCTGGATATAATTGATAAAGCCAAAGTTTTGATCTCTACAGTTTACACACCCACAAACAATTAGTAACTGCTGAGTCATAACAGCAAAGGAATTTTTGTGAAAGTCTGACAAATATTAGCTTCTCAAACATATCAAGTCAGTATTCCTTCTACCATGTTGTCAAAATTTTCTTATATAAAAAAGTAAGTTTCCTAGCAAACAAATAAAGGTACTGTTATGAACACAGTGTATAACAGTGTTGGTGCCAGCTATTGGGTTAATGAGCTCAAGCCCAACCCAATTCTGCCGAATCCCACACAAATGCAGCAGAAAACAACAAAAACAAACTACTTTAAACTTGCACGCCATCAGTTCACAATTATCACAGCGAATGTTTAATTGCCCACTTTGCTTTGCTAAATGACCAAAGAGGGTTTGCCGGTATTCACTTTTCACTCTTGTTGCAAAGAAACTACGCCATTTGCAAATGTAAATAAACATACAGCAAATGACGTCAAATGTTATGCATGTACTGGTAAGTGATTTCCTATGTTTTGAATGCTGACAGTGCCAAAAAGCCAATGCATCAATTATTTACACCATTCTCAGTGGCGTGGTCCAGGGCTGGTTTGCTGGTGATGACAAATAATCTGTGCTCAGCAGAACGATGTGTTTGTCCGAATTCATATGCCCATGTATTGCAAGTTCATCATTGTGCTCTGATGCTTAAGCAGATATCCAGATAAACAATTGTGGTGCTTGTTTTGGTCTACCAAAACAACGAAGAGATATCTGTCCAAATTTAGTTGATTCGTTATCAGTCAATGGACTAATATGCTATGTTCACAGACTCGTATTTGCTTCTTCGTCTCCCCCGATAACAGCTCGTAGAGGAACAGAGGAAGACCAATGAGTTATCCAAAAAGGAGCTTTGCACTTTGACGGCATCCAATCGCTTGCATGTCGTGCTATCTCAACATCTGCTGAACTCTCTTGTTGATTTGATGCTACCATTAATTCAGGAAATTGGCTGTCACGTGTCACATTATGATAAGAAAATGAAATCAGTACAAAGCAGTTTGGTTTTAAAAAGTTGTGCTCAAGTAATATATTCTGTGAGAAAGGTTGCTAATCATTGTGTTTGGAGGCTCAACAGTGTATGTCTGCATGATTTGTCCAAAGCTTCTGATAAGATGAATCATTTTGATTGTATGTTAAGTTAATGAACAGATCCATTCCACTGCTATTACTTAGTGTGCTAGAAAATTGGCTCACGTTGCATTTGTCATGTGTTAAGTGGGAGAAAAAGACATCTTATTTTTATAAAGAGATAAAGACAAAGTGGTGTGCTTTCACCATGTTTTGCACTTTCATTGATGACTTAATTAAGCTAATAAATGAAGCTAATAGTGGTCGTAAAATTGGTGCATGCTGTACTGTAATTTTTTTGTATGCTGATGATATTATTCTGCAATCGCCATCTGTTAGCATGTTACAAATTAAGTTAATATTTGCGAGCTCGAGCTACCGGCATGTCGAGTTAGGTTTCTGCATGCTACGAGATTAAATTCTTGACCAGGTACAGAGGGTTCACCTGTGTCCTCTTTCAAATGTGACAGGCAATCACACCCGGATTGGGGGCATCTGAGTGTGGTGAGAGCCGCCGGTGCGGATAACAGATGGCAGGGGCCAGTGGTCCTATAGGAGGGCCGCACTTTGGCACCCTGCCAGAGAAACCCGCCGGCTAAGCTGGGCTCTATAAATATACAGTACAAGCCAAAAGGTTAGGAGGGAAAAGCGCACTAGACCAGGCCTAGGCCTCAGCGCTGGCGGTGGCTGAAGGCACGTCGAAAAGACTGCCAACAGTCTATCGCCGCCCCTGATAGAACAAGAACGAGAACACATCGCCGAGTACTTGATATGTATTGTACAGGTGCTACAACAACCCTTTTATGGATATTATACAGATCAACCTGTGTTAGCTGGCACCCCAGTTAGGAATGGGAGGATTTCGTTAGAAAAGTTGTACGGCCTGCATGCACTTGCTGCTGGCCACTACACACACAGTCATATGATGCAGAAGAAGCTAGAATTTCTCATCAGTGGAATTCTGTACGCCATCTGCATACTGTATCATTTGATAATTGATACGGGAAGTGCAATGAAAAAAATGACTAACGAAGAGGAAAATTTATGTGACATGTAAATCTGCCTAACATTACGTGTCTGTAACTATGTCAATAACAATGAAATAGTTTAGTCGGCCTTGTCACAAGATGAAACATTAATATACATACAAATGATACTTGCCAACAAAAACTTCTCTTCCACCAGTGACAAATATAATGACATTAGTACTAGACATTGTACTAAAGCTGCATATACACGATACAACTGGTTGGATGTTTGTTTTGTATACATGACATAACCAGTTGTATGTCTGTATACTCAACGTGAACGGTTAGATGTCAAATTGGATGTTAGGTTGAATCAAATGTGTTAAATTCATACAACTGGTTGTATAACAGGTTTCACTGGGATGGTTTACTGTAATAAGTTTCAACTGCGAAGTCGCTACATCTCAAGTTCCTACTGTCGACGTAAACACTTCAGATGATACCTGGCACAAATAAGGCTGTGAGAGACTATCAACAACAAAATACATTGGGGTTTTACAGACACAACATCACACATACAGGTAAGCTCGAGTGACAGCAGCACAGGTTTATTTCGCCGGCCAGATGCCCTACCGATCACCCAAAGCATAGCAGTACAGTGACACCAATCAGGGAACGTTCACAAACCAGTATCATCCTTTCTTGATCCATCTCTTTCCTCACCGAACAAAATATTTACAGCCTATAACACAGTGTATTGTTCAACCATTCACACACTGAATACTTGCAGACCTGAAATTGTTTTCAAATGAGACTGACAGGAGCTGAGCATCAGGTGCAGAAACATTTCCCAAACATTCCGACATTCTTTGTTCTGATGGAAATATAATCTACCAGAACACAAACCAGAAACTAACTGCTTTGTCTTGCAGTTGCTAAATGTGAAAAGTATTTCATAGTGACACAGACTGTGAAACAAAGAATCACCAATGGCTCGGTAATGCCACCCTGTGTTAATGGCAACTTGTGTTGTTAATGAGAAATGGTGATTTTCGATCCCATACAAAAATTACACCTCTCAGCAGAGTGCCAAAAATACTTGATGTTTCAAATATTTTAGTGAGGATTCAAATTCTTGCATCTCCCACTGATTTTAGCATAGGCTGCAAACACTGCGTACTGTGCTACCATGCACGTGATACAAATGCATAAAACAACAGTACCAGTAATCAAAGCAACAAATTTACTGAAATGAATATTACCACCTTAAACCAAGAATTCCTAAAATTCATTAAAAAATAACAATAAATAACCTTGTACCCTTCTCCACTGTGATGCTTTGATAATGAGGTTGGCAGATAAAACAACTTGTTTAAAACATGCACAGTTCGCTTCTTGCCAAGCCGCTTAGTGCAGTAAACACTCTAAAATGAAAACAAATGCACCAGATATCAACAACGTCATCAACTGACACACTGCTTATCACTGTTGCCCAACGACATTGCTGTGTAATAAATGTCAACAAAAGCGGAGATCATAAACCAGCAAAAGTGATACCAGTTATAACTTCATCACAGCGCCTTTGGCACAAAGAAAGTATCCACTTTCATCTTAACATACATCCTGTATCAGAATTAAGTAAACACCAAGAGGTACGCACTATATAGCAACTTACTCAGCTGGCATCCTGACAGCAGCAATACGACACAAATATGCATGCAATTCCTGGATCTAACTGTAAGGATATGATTAAAGTGATTGAAGTCCAAAGTAGTCAATCCCCCTTTCGACTTGCTTACCCATTTTTGTCCAACAAGCATCTGAACATTTCGGCTTCTTCATCAACAGCAACTACCATCTTCCGCAGACTCTTATTCGTGACAGTCTCTGTTGTTTGTGAACAACTACCACACGCAGCTGTGAGACTACGTGCATACTTTGGCTGCAAGCTACAATTGTGCTTGTTATTCTCAAAAAGTACATCAACTTAAATCAAGTCAACTGGTTCCAGTGAACTCTAGTGACATGCACTGACACAACAGAGGTTGGGTCTTAATGGTACATTCAAACAGTATACTGACTTTTGTTAACAATTTTTATACCAAATAAAAAGTTAAGATTTCACAGTATTAACTGGAAGCTGAGATAACTAACAAGTAGAAACTAATATATATGACAACAAGCCTGATCTGGCACGTGACATAAAAAGAATGCGAGAGTAATTCTACAGCAAAGTGAAATTCCATACAGCAGAAACTATTACATACTATTTTAGGTTTTAATTACAGGTGATTGTACACCGCACACTGCTGTACTTGTATGTTTAATTCTATTCTGTTATTTACTTGTTTTTTTGAGCCCTGCAGTAGCGGCATCTGTCTCATGAGCTGATGAAGTGCCAGCATACCAAACTGTGATCCATCAGTGTCATTGTACGTTCCTACATATTCAAAGTATCAGATCTCTCAGAAACTAATGTGCACTTTATAGCTGTACATTCATTTGCCAATGCCGACAAATACTCTGCACAGTTAAACATACTGCACGTGTCTGTTCAAGTAAGTACAATGTAACACAGCAGTAAAAAACCTAACTCAGGTTATAAATATTGGCATAAAGTATACAAGATTACCATTTTATGGCCATTACAATTACCACGACGCAGGACAACCTGTGTTAGCCACCACCCAAAGTGAACAACTGAAAATTCTGCTGGTGCAGTTTTACTGCCAGCATGCCCATGCTGATGTCAACTAGAACATAAACAATAGTATAGTAGAAAGAGGGCCTAGCAGTGGCTAGCATAGTGCGAGATGTTGTTGTTTAGATTACCCTCCCCGCGACCACAATGCACGGTAAATGTGGATCGGAAATTGAAACCTAAATTAGCTATAATGTGCCAATGCACTTCCGTCACAGACAGACGGACACTGACATCGCAGCATAAGCACGAGATGTATATATTACATCTCACGCTAAAAACAATGCAGTTCTCAGTGTCCATGCTGATTCAGTTGCACACATCCATTGGTTCCAGTGGACAGTCATGCCAACAATGCCGCTGAAAATGCACCGCAGCAATGCCATGTATTCCTTCTCCTACCCACCTCACCTTAAATTCCACTCTTCTTTACCTCTCCATCTCCCTCTTCCCTGAAACTGCCCCTTCATGCACCATATTGGTTTTCTGTCGGTACAGTATTCTAAGACATATAATTTCACATTTATTATAAAAATTTAGTACTCAGTTATTATGTTGTATGTATGATGCTTGCATAGATTATCAGCAGAAGTCAGCTATTAAGCACAGCACATATTCTCACTTTCATTTGTTAATTTTATTTTATCCGTAATGTCTCTGTATTTGCCGAGTTCGAACGAATAACCATATTAATTATCTGGCACTCCCAGCGCTGTGAAGCAAGCGAACGATGGATTCTGCCTTGCTGTTCAATGTCCTTATACGATTAACCTATCATCACATCCTGTTCAATGAAAAACATAATCAATGAAAACATCATCAGTATCACTTGAAAACATGTAAATGAATGAATAAAGACATGGCAGTCATAGTACAGACCAGGAACTGTTGAGATAAGGTGAACAGCAGGTGAAAGCTGAGAGAAATCCACTCCATGCAGCAACGTCTCAACGTTCAAGCCAAGTGATCTCAGAAATACACTCAGACATGCCTGAAATGCTGTTTCTGTAACACACCGATAACCATTATTCTATCATTAAAATGAAACCTATTATCTACCATCAGTGCTGTTTTTAAAAGTACGAACTGACAGCAGATTTTTTTGGTTTTATATGTACCGATGAATTGAAACAAGCTCATCAGGTTGATGTAGTACAACATACTATGTGCCATAAATTACAATTTATACTATGACTGACCTTCATCACGACTAGATGTCACTTTAGTAATTATAAACATAAATAATAAATAAACAAAAGTTGGCAGCAAAAGAGAAACATTTTAACCGGCAGTATAAACTGAAACATATAAAAACTATTTGCAGTTAAATAATAAGTGTATTGAAGCAATTATTAAGTAGAAGAACAAATAAGATATTTAACAAAAGCTTACCTTTATAGACATCGCAAGTTTCCTCTGAGTCTGGCACAACTGGAAAGTAACAGAACCAGCCGAGCTGAATTGCTTTTTGCCAGTGAACAAGTGCTAGTGGAGACGACAATACAATGAACTTGACTTTGTCAATGTACCTGAAAACAAAGCAGCCAAATCTACAGTGAGATAAGTAATGTTTAATTATGCACTTATTACTGACATTAACAAGAATCTCAGCTGTTGCCAAAATGCGCAGTGTTCCATGACCGAGCACTAACTCCATTTTATAATAACAAACAACGAACAGTAAAAATGTTATCATCATTTGTAATGATGACCAAAAAATTCTACAACATTAACTAGAGATTTTCAGCTTACAATGATCATGGCACAGTTCATCACAGACTCATCATCAGCGCAGGACAAGCTGCCTCACCAACACATTCTATGTAATGAGCATGCATCATTAACCTCAATAGCATAAATTTTGCTTGAAGAAGGTTAGAATCAAAGCATCGTGCACGGACAAGTCGACAGTTTGGGCACTGCGGCACAGACGACTCTTCTGTCACAGTCACAGCTAACATTTAATATTCATTTCAGCAGTAACTTGTTTAATACTTGTTTAATTAAATGCCTCCAACCTCCGTGTAGTAATATCTATAAAAATATCTTCACCTAAATGTGAGCAATATACGACAGAAATCTATTTGACTAAACTGCAGAGTTTCTATGTAGTGGTCTATCAATAAACTCAAAAATTTTCAGAGATTATCAACTCAACTGATTAAAGCTAGGTACACACTATACATGTTAAACTGTTCATGGATAATGTGAACAGGTGCCCATGAATACAGTCCATCACAAGGCTATCACAGACAGCAGACTTCACCCCTGGTGCTGCATTCTGATGAACTCAGTTAAACTTTAGTTGTCTGACATCCAACTTGTACCGCCATCTGGTGAACTTTATCGAAATATAAAGTCATGCTTGATTTAGTTCAATGGCCCTATGCTAAGAAAACATGATGTCAAGCACAAAACGAGTAATTAACGTATCATAACACCGTCGGAGGAGGATCAAGCCATGGCCACAGGTAACACACACACAAAATTTGGTGAAGATTGCCTGTGCAATTTTCAAGTTATGCGAGCGGACGAACAAACAAACAGACATACTCATCACAGTACTTCGCACGACTTCTCGGGGCAAACTAAACGTGAGCAGTGGGGGCAGTGTGCATCATGCTTAAGACACATGTAATGACTAGGTTCCACAGTTTTTCACAGGCTACAGAATTTCAAGCCATGCTTCGGATTTTGCCCTCTGCCACAGAATTTCCACGTTTCTACAAAAATCTGTCATACTTAACAACAAAACGACCAGTGATTAACGTCATCGCCTTCTGATGCAGACAGGCGATTCACCAGTCAATTACGGTGAGCATCACACGAGTGCATTTTCACCAATCAATGGTGCAGATCGTATTTGGTCATTCATCAACCAAACCATCATCAGTAAGTCACACCCAATACTTTGAATAACAGACCGGCGGCAGCCACGGTTTGAGGACATTGAGAACACAGCATAACATAATCAGAGGACACCGACTCAGCTTCATTCTAACAAACACACACAACACAAGATCGGTCCTGCATTTGTCCACCTGCGTTGTTAATGACTGGAGGACAAAATGCCACACAGCAGCTCTGCAGTTTAGAACACAGATATGAACCAATAATTGGTCAGCGTCGTAGACCGTGAAGCTGCTAATCTGGTAGTTTTTGCTGCCTTACTGAAAACTGATTGGTCAACACAGGCAGTGGCAGGGAAAATCCTTACCATTCTTCTGGCCATGGCTTTAACATAATGACGTCATGCTATCTCTAGCGTATATCTATTTATAGATGTCAATAGTTCAGAACAGGTATTGGCATCAGTCAGCTGGCATAAAGGAAACACTGCCTCTTCTATCAGGAGTCTGGAGATGGATAAAGACAGAATGCGGTCATTCAGTGATGTGGCTACGTCAGTGCTCAGGTTTCCTTCAGCGCTATGAGACTGCTGGATGGGTCACATGAAAGATAAAGGTACAAAGTACAACAGTTTGTAACAATTAGCCTAACCACTATGGGACCTCACTTACCATACGGTATCACAAAGTGACCTCTGCCTCCCAGCAGAGGTGACATTCCTGCCTTTACTGCAGCCAATTAATGCTGGTATTCAATTTAGCAATCTCGGAGGGATGCAAGTCTAGTTGGCTTGGTTACATACCAAGGTTGTATACCGACCCGAAGACTGTTATCCATTCCAGTACTCAATTGGCTGAGCAGAGAGTAACTTTGTTTATGTGATGAATGATGCTACCACTAAGCTAAGGGAATCTGGCTTGCAACTAATCTGAACCACAGAAGTTCTTTGCCAGAATAAGTGGAAGGAGAAAACGGAGATGGAACCAGCTAACCAAGATTCACCTCATAAACGACCACTAATAGGAGGTAAATTACTCAACAGATTATGGCACATCAGATTGTTAACTGACTGCTTGATATATACTGTGACTGAGTAGTCTGTCAAATCCTTAATCCATTTAATTTCATTGCTGTCATCAGCATTTTTATATCTCATGCCATGCACCCATTCATGACCAACTGAGCTATAATAATGACAGCCGGCAATGCCGCATGGAAGTCTTGACAGACATCTGGGAAGTGAATACCTTAAAACCAAATATTAAAATAACAACAATTACTGTACTATGTCTACTAATGCAGGAACATCGCCAACACACCTGTTTCAGCAGCAACTCAAGCTGTGTACACTGAGGAAAATGCTCAATAAACCGATCTTTTACAGACGTTTGTAGACTACAGCCTGGTGTTACGACGGCCGCTAGCAGTTTGTCAGTTACAATAAGCTCTTCGAAGGACAATGAACAAACAAACGTACAACTTGCTGGCAATATTGTTGGTATACTGCAAAATCACAAAAACCAGGCTTCAGGTACTCAGCATCAACTGAAGAATTGCCTATACTGCACTTCTACAACATGGCAATAAAATAATTTTAATTCTGGTATAAACTGTATAACTATTACAGAAATAAGTTTTAATAATTGGGCCCATTCTATGGGGCCATAGCGGTCCCCTCTGTTACGCGTTGTTGTTGTTGTCATGGACATCGATGCGCAGGCGGCGTGCAACAGTGGTGGTGCGACAGTAGCGACACCTGGTGAATGGCAATGTGGCGGTGGCTCGCAGTGGCAAATGGGCCCAACATTTTTCAAATGCTTCTTGAATGTCAAAGCACAGGTCTGAGAAACACTAAATTGATAGTAGCTATATGTATATAAAGTTTTCACAGTAAAGTAAATACAAATTTTAAAAAAATTCTGAAAATATGTCATGCTGTTACTGTTCTTTGAGATACCAATGAAAGACCACAAGTCAACACATTATCAGCTTCTCACTTCACTCCATCAACTTGGGGTGGCGTGGTGGCGCAACGGTAGGGCGTTGGACTTGTGATCAAGAGGTCGTGGGTTCGATTCCCGGGTCGGGGCGCAGCTGCGTAACGACCGTGGGCAAGTCGCTCACACCCGCTTGCCTCGACGCCGACAGTCTTCGTTACTATATGGAGTCGTTAAACCGGG
>Ga0209782_1000603_pt1 | contig 16376 bp, 9 predicted proteins | sample WorMetmaBAHAMAS1_FD_187390 | JGI IMG/M metagenome (GOLD analysis project Ga0209782, IMG submission 187390) | Marine gutless worms symbiont microbial communities from Max Planck institute for Marine Microbiology, Germany - Inanidrilus... | ecosystem: Host-associated > Annelida > Digestive system >...
GATTATTTCTACGAGCAGCATCGATCGGCTTTTCACCGTATCTGCTAGTATTGACGTCAGCATTGTTTGCTAACAACGTCTTCACTACATCTACGTGTCCATTCCAAGCAGCAATGTGCAGAGCTGTGAAACCATCAGTGAGTCTGCTTGCATTGACGTCAGCATTGTTTGCTAACAACATCTTCACTACATCTACGTGTCCATTCTGAGCAGCAGCGTACAGAGCTGTGGAACCATCATCAGTACAGCATGCATTGACGTCAGCGTTGTTTTCTAACAACGTCTTCACTACATCTACGTGTCCTTTCTGAGCAGCAATGTACAGAGCTGTGACACCAGTGTGTCTGCGTGTGTTGACGTCAGCATGGTACTCTAACAACATCTTCACTACATCAACGTGTCCATTCAAAGCAGCAATGTACATAGCTGTGACACCATCTGTGATCCTGGCTGTATTGACGTTTGCATTGTTCTCTACCAACACTTTCACTACTGCTGAGTGTCCTTTTCTTGCTGCCCATTCCAATGGTGTGATGTCTTTCTTGGGTTTTTCTTCAAGTGTTTCACTGAAACAACAGTTAACGTCAATTCCATAATCTTGACACATAATTCTCACTACTCCTGAGTTGCCATTGTATGCTGCTATGTGAATAGCTGCAACTCGTGCTGGACACTGAGCATCCCATCCACATCCCATGTCAAATTTTTCTATTGTTCTCATGTACAGTAAATGATCCCTGTTAAGTGGATTCCTTGTGTTCTGCATTAGCTGTCTACACAACTCAGTGGCTTTTTCTTTGTCAGATATTGCTGCAATGAGGTGCAAACAAGATACATTACATCTGTCTTTTTCCTCAAAGCATTCCACGAGATGCACTTCTCTCTGTGACCTTATAAACTTGCTGGCATCTTCAAAATGTTCACTTGCTAATGCTTCATGCAGCTTGTTCTTACTGGAACTTGTCGGCAGTATGTAACAGATTCTCTCTGCAGCACAATGTGTATTCATTATTTGAAACCAATGTTTACTATGCATGATACAAAAAGGGGTTTGCCTAACGAACACGTTATCAATGAGCATGAATTTATGCGATTCAAAGACTATGGAAATTGAGTACATATCATGCAGTGTGTCTTCTTCTTCTTCTTTTATGGTACTTTTCCACTGGCACTGTTGTGAGAGCGATCAGGGAAACATATGGTGATAGTCAAATTTCGGGATGTTAGAACTCTGAAACTCCGGAACAGATCGACATAAGATTTGGGGTGAGTGATTTTGTCGGCAATTACTGCCAGCATGCCAAAATTCAAAACGACCGCCCTATTTGGGGTGTTGCAGCATATGTGCCAAACATCACCATTGCTTATGTTTTTTTAGTTTTCCTTGTTTTGTGACCCCCTAAATTTCCTGGCGTCTCGAGACTAAACCACAGAACCAATTCTTACATGGCTTGTTTCATATAATGTTAGTTTCACGTTACCGGTATTGCATTCATACGGGATGAAGATATAGAAAGATTCCATTTCCCCCTATTTTTATTCACCCCCGCCAAAAAAGGCGCAAATAGGCGTTTTCAAGCCAGACGCACAAAATATATAATGTTATATTTATACACATATGTTATGTGCTACCGATTTCGGTGAATAAAGATGTGTAAAATATTCAAAATTTTGTATTATGAAAACGACGGTAGAAATTCCAACCAATTTTTTTATAGTGATAAAGATCACCAAATACTCTTTGTTGATCGTCCCAAAATTTTCTCCACAAATCTAAAATGGCGGACAGCTGCCATCTTGAAGTAAATGATAAATTGCTATATCTCAGCAACGGCTTGCCGATTTTGATGAAATTTTGCACGCTGATGCAAATTGGCCTTCCTCACTCTCGTACCTGTTTAAAAAAATAAAATATTAATAAATCCAAGATGGCGGACGGTCGCCATTAAAAAACTTTAAACGCGATGTCCCCACAACCATTTGAGTAATTTTAATAAAAGTTGGTATGATGAAGCCATCCCAACCCGATCAGCAACCAAAAATTTGAAAATCCAAGATGGCAGACAGCAGCCATCTTGAAAATCGAAAAATCATGATATCTCAAAAACCATTTGACAGATGTTAACGAAATTTGCATGATGCCACATATTTGTTCTCTAGAGTTCAGCTGTTTAAGCATACAAATTTTAGCAAATTGGCTGATTGCGGCCATCTTAAAAATCGAAAAATCGCGATGTCCTCAAACCATTTGGCCATTTTTGACGAAATTTTTTTCCGGTATGCAGCATGACTTAAAGACCCAATTTGCGGTGTTCATGTTTCCACTGGAAGTGCAGAGACATTAGTTAGGAGAGGTGGGATAACAAATTATTATTTGATAGCATACTCTCTCAGCAAAATCTCTACCAAAAGTTACCATAATCGGTTGATGTGCATTGAAGTTACAGTGTGCTTTAATGGTGTTTTTTCAGACACAGTGTAGATTCTTCTTCTCTTTTTTTCTAATGACGTTGTCAACTTGAGCTATGTTCCATCACGATTATGCAATAGTCAAATAACAGTGGCGAGAAATCCCTGGCATCATTGATGTATATTAGATTTCTAAGTTTCATTGTATTATAATTGTTCTGTGTGAATCATAATATCTTAAATAATGCTTACCATCGGTACAGTTGCCGAGATGAAGCTGCTGCAGCTGAGATGTTAGTGATGGAAGTTTCTTGTCTACATCATCAATGATCCACGGGTACTCATTGAGTAATGCCAGACGAAGACGAATGAATGCCTGGGGATGTGGTGAGCGGTACAAAAGTGACAGTAGTTCTCTACATCGCTCTGTGGGAGCTGGAAATGAATGGCGAAGGTTGTCTACGTCATCATAGCCAATTACCTTCTCTGAAAACAATGCATCTATGATCGAATTTGGATTGATACCAACAATCTGTGGCTGCATTTCTCGGAAGATTTTCTTTAAAACTTCATTTGCCATTGTGCCTGCATGCACAACACACTAACACGATAATTATAAACTGTAAGTGAAGAAGTGTTATGATAAACATGATAGTAGAATATAAAACTGTTTTACATGGCATTGTAAACATTGTAATTACAGTTTAATAAACAAACTGACAACAAAACAATATTACGTGTACTGGTACCTATGTTTAGGTCCGACCTTGAAGAGCATTCAGATTGCACTAACTGAACTAAACTGAAGACAAACAATGTGAATAAAATTGTATGGATTTTCCACTTCACAGAGGATGTTGTATTACCCTGTGAAGTGAAGATATCTATGAATTAATGTGACGTCACTGCATCCTGTGTATATACAAGGTGTATTTGTGACTGTGTGTACAAGGTTAGTTGAGCCTACCAGGCTCTGTGTGCTAGTCTACACTGAAGGATGTTCATCGTTCAAACAACGAGTCCTACGTTCTTCACTAGATGAACTTATCGGAATCATTCGTGACCAATGTGATTCTGTGGTTGAGGTAACTATGCATTTAATTATCTTTGTGTCAGCATTTGAAGTATCATAATTGGGGAGACTTGGGATTTATACAAAATAACTTTTACTGTAGGCATATGATATCCGTCATTTTGTCAATCTAAAAATTAAAAGACTTTTTCAACTATCCCTATCAACTTGTTGGTACCTAATCCATTACACTGCTTTACAGATTCAAGACTGTTTCAAAAATTGCTAATTATGCTAGTAAACTTTGCTTGTTTGGATTTTGTTTGCTAAATTACTGCAGTTCCATACCAACACTTGTAACCTACTTTTTACGGCCGATACCAACGATATGTCTGAGATAGCAAATGAGCGTAGGAAATTCTGTGAGTCAGCATAGTGTTGTGTGTTTTAATGCACACTATACATACATGTAAATGTTCTGGCTTCATAAACCAGAACATGATCATCATTGCACATGTAGGACTCTCTGTTGTTGCCAAAATCTGATTTTAGAAGAAATCGAAAGTGGGCTCTTAGTCGGAAAATGTCAAACACGTCTCCGATGGTTAAATGACGTTGACAGTGTACAGTGTATAGACGAAGACAAGACAGTCATTGTGGTGGAAGGTGGACAGCCGGCGTCGGTGAAGTATCGTCTAGTTGTACCTCGTTCACAACTGTGTCCAAACAACACACACGACTTATGCCGTGTCCACATCGACTATCAGCCTCAAGATCACTCTCCACCACCGTCAGTACCATCTATTTTGATGATGGGAAGAGTATGAAGGTACACCAAACACACAATGAGTTTATGCATTTATGTTTGAATGCTGTAGTCGTCCAATAATCATTTAGTCTGAATATCACTTAAAGGATGAGCTCAGTCTAAGTTCTGTCTTTTCTTCAGTGGATGCTCCATGATGGAATGTTGCTGTAAGTAGTATAAAAAAAGAAAAGTTTTGTGACTGATAATATTTTCTTGATTTGGTCGAGACCAGTAACGTGACTGTTAATTTGCATACTGCCAAACAATGACTTCATAGATGACGACACTGATGACGTAATTGATGACGTTATCGGTGGAAGGCTGAATATGCTAATTAGCAATCAAGTGACTGCACACCACTAGACAGGGTTGTGTGTGCTAGAACTGTCCTTTTCATACTACTATCATGTCAATAATAGGATGCCAGAGCAGCGACTATTTTCCTTCCTTCCTCTCGGCTGAGTTGATTCTGGTTTTGGCCGATGGCACTTCAGCGTCGATACCCTTCAGCCATGAGTTGTGGTAGCACCATCAAAGTATTATTCTTTCTTTCTTGAAATGGTGGTCAAAAGCAGTGACTAATGACTCGGTGATGATCCTGTTTGGATTCCACATGTGCCACGTGCCAGAACAAGCACAGCCTGAGAGCCGTCTCTCTTGTGACTCAGTCCTCGTTCTCGTTTATTTAGTTAAGTTGTTGCTTTCTTTAATTTTTTTTTCGTTTCATGCTACCGCATATGACGAATAAAGATGAATATGATATTAAAAAGCCAAAATGAGTGCTACAAGCCTGCAACTTATAATTTTACTGTAATTGCCCAAGGGAAACGCTTTACACTTTAATGGCCACTAAAGTTGTAAAGCGTTTCCCTTGGGCAATTACAGTAAAATTATAATTTGCAGCTTGTAGCACTTATTTTGGCTTTTTAATATCATATTCCGACTCGCGTGGTGTTTTTCCTCATACTTTGCTATATCCGACGAAACACGATTACTAATTCCAGTCAAAACAAGTCGAATCACGCGACTCGTTGTAACAGTTGTAGAAGTGGTGGAACAATCAGTCAGTTCACGATGGTGTCTCCAGTGATCGTGGGTGGTCTTGGTCCTCAGATGGCCACACACCACGACCTCGTGGACACCAGTCAGTGTTCTGACGAGGTGCTCGATGTTGATTCTTCGTCATCGCAGACTGTTCACACTGTCTACCTCGCCGCCAAGACTGACTTCAAGTTTGACGGAAACCAGACGAGACACTTCAACGTTGTGTTGAGGAAGATTGTTGGAACAAACGTCTACAGAAGAACTGTCTGTTCTTACAACGTACATACGCATTGGATTTCTCTTCACAAGCATCTTGATCTTAGGCCCTTGTCGTCTTCAGAGCTTTGCCATTGTTGAAACCAGTTTCCTGCTTCACTCTGTGAACCTCATCCCAGTCTGTGAACCTCATCCCAGTCTGTCAACCTCTTCCCAGTCTATCCAGCTATGAGTCTCCTTTTCCTGAGCTTCTCACATCGTTTTCCTTTGCTAACGCACAACTCTCGTCATCCATAAGTTAACACCCTCATTTTCCCAACTTATATCTAAGTGATTGTGTCCTTCATTGCATAAACGAAGTTACTCTACGTTGAGCCCGGTTAGTACTGGGACTGGTGACCGTCTTTGTGTGGGTATACAACCTCGGTATGTAACCGAGCCAATTAGATCAACTTAACCTTGCATTCCTCCGGGTCGCTAAATCGAGTACCAGCTTTAATTGGCTGGGGTAAAGGCGGGAATGTCACCTCTGCCAGCCGGCAGGTAAGACTGCGTGAAACATATTTGCCAGCTGCTATATAATCTGCTTACTTATTCTGCTTTTACTTTACTTTACTACTTTCTTTCACGGAAATGCATGCAGTGTATATAGTGTATGATTTACTGGCTGTATATTGCAGGTGCTTGTTGTTGACATGGATAGACGTCAGAGTGAATGTAGGTCAGTCGGTGACCCACATCTCATGACCTTCGATGGAAGGTCGGTAATTTTCGTACTTGCATGATAATAGCAATAAATCAAAGGATTTTGACAAAAGACTGCATTGCCATCTATGGTGGTGGCAACCACTTATCGACGCCAAAGATTTTCAACTGTATTTGTAAGGTGGAGCCAATGTGCACCCCAACTAACACGAGGTTTATTGGGTCCACGTGATTGTGACCCACCCAAACGGCATCTCGATCAGTTCCGCCGTTTTTGCAGAGTTCATCCGTGTAATCAGCATACTGACAGACACACAGACACGGAGACCACGGTACGCCAAGATGCGTAAAATTGCCCGGATCTAGCACTGTTTACAGTGCTTGCTTTACTGGTTAATGTGATAGTTGATATGAAATTTAAACTCTAGAAGGAAAAATGGTAAAACATACTTGCGAGGATGAATAGAAAACTTGACAATCGTCCACAACGCCTACTCTCGCACCAGATTAGCCAACGTGTGCTAGTAGGCTCCTGCCATCCACACCTGCCATCATCATTTATTGTTATTACTCAGCATGAAAGCTATATAATTCATTGTAATATTTTTATACGGGTAGAGGTGTGATCATCGCATTTTCATCATTTTCACCCGAAAGGGTGCAAAGAGTGTGATGAGTATGTCTGTGTGTCCGTCTGTCCGCTCGCATATTTTAAAAACCAGCCATACCAAATTTTACCAATTTTTGGCATGTCGATTGTGGCCGTGGCTCAATCCTTCACTGGCAGAATTACGTAAGTTATTTACTTCCGGTTTTGTGGATGACGTCATGTTTTATATATTCATCTCACCATTAATGGTAGCATGAAATTGAAAAGAAAAAAAGAGAAAGAAAGAAAACAATAACTTAACTAAATCAACAATGAATAACAACAGTCATAATGTATATCGACAATGACTGAAATCGAGAGACAAAAAATACCATGCTAGAAAATTCATAAATGGCTAATCATGTGACAAAATAGGTTTGAATGATTTCTATATCTATTATAAAATTTAGTAGCACGTCTGTTGTGAACAAGACTAGGTAATTCGAAGCCAAAGTACAACTGACAACATTTTACAACTTCAATATTACCAGTTTGGAACAGTTTCATGAAGAATCTAGTTACAGCAAAATCCAATGAATTTAAATCAGTTTTTCTCACAATAGGCCCTATAATGCTTTATGTGTATTGCTAAGCGGCGAGAGGATAGTGCAGCAGCTGAAATTACTGCGTCATTAATTCCAACAAAGTATTGCTTGAGGATAAATACCGTCGTGGATTTCACACTGAGGAGCGAAGTGTGCCGTCTACTATTGACTTTTGACTGCTGTAGCCGGCTTGTTGTAGAACATTCAACAACTTCTACGAAGGAATGTTTCTGCTTTATCGACATGACACGCTGCCATTTGAAGTACGTTCGTTTCAATTAACTTTCTTAAGCGAGATTATGTTTTCACCCAGTTTCTGTCTGACTGTCTGTCTGTCTGTCTGTTTGTCAGCATGTTCAGGCCTACAAAGAATGTTGCGTTTGATATGCTACTTGACATTTTAAAATGCTCATTTCGTGTCAAATGTGACAATATTCTGTTGGCTTAGATTTTTTCCTGTTTTTGGTCCTCTACTCTTCAAAAGATAAACTATTCCTTTCTCATCTCTTCTCTTTTCCTCAACCGCCACCTTTATTCAGATGTCACTCAACTTATCTTCTCCTTTCACCCACCTGACGTTGACTCAAGCATTACTGACCTTCAGAATGCTCTTCAGTAAACCTCTTTCTGGATGACCGCAAATCTCTAACTTTCAACTCCTCTAAGACTGAATTCCTGCTTATTGGGCTCAGTAAGCAACGTGCAAAATACGTGACCACTCACTAGTATCATCATTTATTACCTTGTCAAAATAGTAAATTTTAAATGTTCACTGGCCATTGTGCTCAACACACAGACACACAAACCACGCTACGTCAGTACGTCTGTAGCAGTATGCCACATCTACACACCGCATGCAGACGATGCTGCCCAATACTCTTTGTGCCGTTGTAGATCCAGGCGGCATTTTACAGGCCTGACGTAGAATAACGCCAAACTTTCACAATAAAGGAGCGTTCATGTCACATATCTTACGTCATCTTAGCTTATCCCATCTCACTTCACTTCATCACATCTGACCTCTTTTCATTTAAACTGAGTGTGCTGTGAAGCGTCGCAGTTTGCCGTGGCTGTGACCAATACGATACGAAATAGGCCACGTAGTCTTGAGTGATTGATCGCAGCAACGGCGAACTGCAACGGCGCTATTAGTTCAGATGAAGTGAGGTCAGACGAGATGCTTGAGTGAGAGAGATGGGAAAGGTGTTTTATAATCTATATCGCTGTAGATCCAGGTGGCGTTGGAGCTCTGCAGTGCTGGAGGTGCGACGTGCAACTGTGCCGTCTTCATTCGTGCTCATCATTCCGTCTTCATCGTCGACAAGTGTCGACCTCGCTCCGGCCAGAACTCGTGTCACGTGACCACGTCCGCCCGCGTCATCGTCGCCAATGGCAACGGGCCGAGCAGCAGCAGCAGCAGCAGCAGCAGAGAGTGGGAACTTGGACTGAGAGTGTTCAGCAGAGCCGACCACGAGTTCGAGGTAAAGTAAGTAAAGTAAACAGTAGATTTCTGCTGAGTACGATTCAGCTCTAAGGGCGCTCAGGTATGACAGGTGTTAATGAGAGATCCCAGCTAGTATTTTACCTGTCATCCACACGTGCTGACGTGCATCCACAAATGGAATAAGCCATCCATTTGCTGCTGCCGTTATTTTATGAGATAGGCGAATTTCCTTAAAATGTGATCGGGCATAAGCCGAGAAAAACCTTAGTGCCAAAAACTAGCGGGATCCGTTAAGCCGTTTTGACACAGTACTGGCGTGTGACAGACACAGACAAGACAGGTTCATAGCTAATATATGCGCCAGGATAGCACCACGTGGATGAAAATCGGAGAACGAAAATCAGTTCAGATGTATTTGCAATAACTTTATCGATCATCGGACAGAAGAACCGCAACGTACGTTGGCCGCGTCAGCACCCATGCATGCACAGTGGACTCGTCTAGTCCTGGCGCCCGTCGTCGTCTAGCACTGGGCTCAACTAGTACGCAGCAGGGGCGTTAGCCCGTGCACGAGACAGACATACACCAGACTGTCGCTTTACACTGAGTACGTGGCCAGTTTAATGAAACAACCATCCACTGATGAATCAATGTCAAGAATTGTTGACAATTACACCTGCATGTATAGAACATGAGTAATACAGGTAATGTTAATGAGATGCACACACAGGTGTTGCTGGGTCACGGCATGCGTGTTGTCATCCAAGGTGAACGATGGTTGGACGTCTACATCTACGCATCACCCAATGATTGGCAGCACACGCAAGGTAGATATTGCATTTATATTAATTATTCACACGTAGGCTACATGAATATTAATGTTCAGCCATGATTCTACTTGTCTTTAACTTTTCTGAACCGAATTTTCACAGTCGTTTAGAGCTTTTCCCAATCGTTTAGCTAGTGTGTTGTCTGTCTCTGTGTCTGGCCACTCGGATAAACCTATCTCAAAAACCACACGTCTGAACTTCACCGAATTTTCTTTCCATGTTGCCTGTGGCTGCAGCTTTCTCCTCCTCTAACGGCGTCACGATATGTTGTGTACTTCCGGTTTTACGGATGGCGCTGTGTTTGCGCATAATCAGTCAGGAAAACGTAATTGAGTAAGTCATATACGTAACAACTCAGAGTGACAGCAGGGACAGGGCTCAGACCAGGGACGAAATTCGATATACACGCTTGCCTTGACTGATATTTTTACATTTTCATTCTCCACTTAATCAATTCCACGAGGATGTTGTGTACAGGTCTGTGTGGTTTCTATGACGGTGATCCATACAATGACTTAAAACTTCGTAATGGCACTAGCTATCAGACCACGACACACCATCAACATCCATGGTCCTTTCCTGCAGACTACTGCGCTGATTGGAGGTTGTATACTACAATATATAATACATTATATACTACAGGGTGATGCAGTAAATTGTAAACGTTGACCAATGCATGTGAGTCAAATAGATTCCAGTAACGTTGCGAAATGCTGATGCTGCTAATGTTCAGTCTCCACCGCATCGATTTGTTGTTTAGCAAAACGCAAAAAACATTCACAACCAGTCTACAACAAAATCTATACAAGAAATCGATTCGACAGATGTTCAGCATAGCACAGCAGCGTCAACACACAATTCTGTGACGGTCGTCCTACCTGAGGCCACAACGTTAACGATTGTCACGCCGTGCTGACCCCTAGCGAGTAGGTTTAAACATTCAGCGCACACCGCGGGGCAGACATGCAGACAGACGCTGTCCTGTGATGAGTAAGTTCAAGTATACACAAGACGAGAGAGACAGACAGACAGATGGACACGGAACTGACGCTTTAAGGCTAAATTTCACGGGATCAGTTTCCTCGTAACTTCCTCATAGTAAGTCCGTAAATTGTCGTTAGCTTCCTCGTAACATGCTGGCGACATACCAGACACATCGGTAATTTCATCGCGTAACAGCCTCGTAACACGTCCGACACGCCAGACTTCCTCGTGACACTTACTGTGAGGAAGTTAGGAGGAAACTGCACCCGTGGAATTTAGGCTTTACCGCTTTGCATTAGGCACGGCAGTCGGTAATGACTGCACGAGACATTGATACTTAGAGCAATACGTGTGTAATGTGTAGCCGTGAAGGTCATATGAACATGCAGTCATGCCGACAGTATATTTGAGGTATCAGTCTGTATCAGAGCCGACTGTAGGCTTTGTTGAATGGCAAGCCATGCATTCCTTTAGTCAGCGTCGTCAATGCATGTATAGCTGTAGACAGGTAACCGACCACTACAGGTAACCCACTATAGGTGAAGACGACCAGGTGACTTGAGTTATTGCTGCCCATAAAAAGACAGGGCGAAGGGGCGCTAAGGGTGTGTAGTCTGAAAAATTCCACCGGCCACATCGGCCTGTAATGTAGGCCTATACGTAATTTACGGCATGTCATGCCTATACACAGGCAGGTGTGGTGTTCACTGACTCCATGCTACACGATGTACAGGGTGGCCCAACTTACGTTCGCTAGGAAATTATGAAGGGTTTAAGTTGAGCGAAAACCAGAACGAAACACGGATACGCGAAAAGCTAATTCGCTGTAGAAAAACAACAACAAAGAAACACTATCTCCGCCATAAATAATGAACGCAATTATTTATTTACCGTAAAAACACATTTTCAGAATCACATACATGTACAACAACTCTATCGGTCTACGGACACAAGGGCCGAAACGTAAGCTGGCCGCCTCAAACCCCTTGCACGATAGACTCGTCTAGTCTTGGCGCCATCCGTCGTCTAGGACAGGGCGTGACATGCAGCAGGGGCATTAGTCCGTCGCTGACGCTGCAGTGACGTTGCTGCGATAAAATGGGACAACACAGACAGACAGACGTATGGACACGACAATCGATGCTTGCGCTTAATCCTACATGTAAATTCTACGGGAGCAGTTTCCTCGTAGCATCCTCGTAACACGTAATAGGCCCAACATAACAAGTATCCGCTGACGCCGATGACACCCACAAGAGGTTGTGGGTAATTTGCCGTGTGGTACCTTGCCGGAACCGTTGTTAAATCACCTTAACAAGTGCCCAAAGTTATTTGGTAAAAGGCTGCATCGCCGCCTCTTTCAGCGGCTGATAAAGTCGTCTGCTGCGTGTGCTAGCAGCGGGCAACCAATGCATAGCGTCTGCTGCGGGCGAGTGCAAGCTACGTGCACGGTAAGGTGCGGCACGGCACCGTATGGATCCACGTGTCCGTACGTCATCATTATTTTAATAAGTTCCATTGCGAGTTATGAGTTCCAATAGACACTACCGACATGCGCATATCCGCACGTAGTGTGGACAGCACTTAACACAAACACTTAAGGTTCATTCACACCAGATGCAGTCCCGTGTGAATGTGCGTTGTCGCAGGGCGCCCGACGTTTGACCGCTGACACGGCAATTTCCGCGTTCCGCATATTACCCACCGTTCCACATTAACTTTCCGCATTTTGCATTCCGCATTTCACCTCCAACAATCCGCATGCCGCGATTTACCAAAAAACTATACGCGCGTCAGAATTAATAAAGGTAGGTTGGTTACAATTCTGGTTACATTCCATGACGCAGACACCGACACGGACATCCTCGCCGACTTCCGCGCGAGGATCGTCCACGAGCCCGACACGCACGACGATCCTCGCCGACTTGTCCGACACGCCCGCGGCGCGATTTTCCTCGCGAGGATGTCCGTTACGGATGCACGTGTTCACGTGTACTGTACACGATAAGCTACGTGTACACGTTTACAAAATTACACGATAGGCGCATCCCTAATGTCGGTGTCGGTCCCATGGAATTCCAGCTTTAAAACATACTCTAATACAGAATCATATACATCAATCAATCAATCAATCAATTATCGTTTAATAATGACATGACAGAACCAAGCCAACAATACACAAAATACTGTACATAGCATGAAATCAAGAAGTATTTGCCTAATAACAATTAACTATATCGGTCGTCGGACACAAGGGTCCAAATGTATGCTGGTCGTGTCTAAATTTGGAGTCCTCCGTCGTCTAGGACATGCTGTGGACAGGACCATGCAGCAGGGGTGTTAGCTCGTGAATGACGTTGCTGGGACGAAGTATAAAGTGGGATAGACAGACAAAAGAGAGGACAGATAAACGGACAGACGGACAGACACACAGACAGACATACATCACGTCGATGCTTTACGCTTACCGCTATGAACTTGGTCAATATGTAGTATGTCTAATAGAATAAAATTAAAGAATATAAACATGACAGCACAGGCCTGTCGGAAAGTAGTTGTCAAACGTTTCCTGTTGGTATTCGATGATTCATTCGACCTGCATCGGCGACACAACGCTAGCTGTATGACGCGGAGTTTCACTGGTGTTGGTCTCTACACTACACATTAGCTCACCTAAAGGAGCGTTCGTTTTGTATCATCTCATCTGACTTCAGTTCATATGAACTGATCTGAACCGAACCGTTCCGACCCAGTTTCTCCGTGTTGAAGGAGGACAACGCGACGTACTTCGGTCTGATTGGTCGCAGCCACGGCGAACTAGGTCGCTTTACAGGGCACGTACTGAATTGAGATGTGTATGAGGTCGGATCAGATGAGTCATATGAACGCTGCCTAATACAGGTATACAGGTGTAGCTTCACGCTCTAGCTGTCATTGCTGACGAGCAGTCGTGCTGTCATGTGATCGGCCAGCAGTAGTAAAGGCCCGTTCACACTACCGACAACATTTCGAAAACAATAAGTTTAATGATTCTTCCGACAAGCTGAACGTTGATTTGACACGGTTGACTGAAAACGCAGGAGTGCATCAAGCACATGAATGGGAAATGCGGGAGGGGAGTTCAGGGGTGGAAAACGAATGAAGACGTGTACGGTTTGATGGACAGCTAGACATCGTGTTATAGCTTTGTTTTGCTTTGACGTTCTGGCTGTTTAGCAACAAATCGAACGAATTATGGTTCTTAATGTTTAATTTGTGTGTTGCTTCTTCATGTTGTTGGTGTGAACGGTGCTTAATAATAGCGTCGAGGTGTAGACTGGCGCCGGAGCTGTCTCGTCTCTGACGAGTCGTCAGGCGTCGCTTAATGATTTAGCTCATTCTTGTGTTGACTTGACTACAGGTTAGGCTCACTAGCCTACATGTACGTTTGTCGATACATACATAACTCTCTCACTCTTTCACTCCGGGCTTTAAAAAATCTTTCGTTTTAAATCCTTTCGTGGCACTGCCTTTGTCTGCGGCACTGCCCTTTGTTGTCTATTCCGGTTTTGTGGATGACGACGTGTTACCATATAATTGGCTTTATGGCGCGTGGCGTGTAATCTTTAGCGATGATGGTGTGGTTAACTGCGTATCTGGTGGTTTGTGAGTTCATGGTCTGGGCTGGCTGACATCCGGGGCATAGTTGCTTAGCAACGATTGCTTCATAGCAGCCAGACAATCGTAGATAACAGACTTCGCTTCTCTGCACAACTTACAACGATCACTTAATCTTTATCGTGAAAAAAATCGGTTGCAATTGAAGCAGTAACTTCGGTGGTTACGCTGCCCTTTTGCTGTTTCTGAATACACGTGACACGCCATAGGGCCCATTATGTGAAAACATCAATCAGTCAATCACAACCCGAAGCACATGACATAAAACAACGCCACCAGAGGAGAAATGAGTCACTTATTTTCTACTGTGTGCCACAAGCACATTTGGCCGCGTGGTTTCTGAGATATGCAAGTGGACAAATGAACAGAGAGACAGATAGACAGACATGCTTATCACAGTATTTCGCACCCCTCATGGGATGAACCGACGAAGTAGTTAACGTACTATAGCAGTAGACGTTGGTGTTGTATTTTGTACGTAGAGTTCCTGAAAGTCAGTGGTTAAATCGCGGCATTGCTGCTAGCGGCCTGTATGCAACACTCGAGTACTGCGACAATTTACACAGCAATTCACTTGATGGCGCCACTGAATGTCACTGTGACATTCACCGCCGACTGGACCTCTGTGACTTCGATTTCGGTCAGTTTTCAACCGTTCAAGTGTTTGATGGTGCATTTAGCAGTATTACCAGCAAGGTTTGCTGGGAAACTTCAACTCGCCTCAAGTGTTAGCATGATCCCCAGTTCATTTTCGGTAGCCGACTGAATGCAGGGGGATTGAGTGGAAGGTAACCCCCAGTTCCTTTTGATCCTGAATTTATGTTCAACGAGAAACCATCTGGCGACTCTAAAATGCAAGAAATCTTTTCAGCAGCCGTGTCCAGAGCTTTACTCGGATTTCCAGCTAAGAAACTTACAACGCTGTCCAGACTTTCTACCTAAAGAGAGCGGGTCCGCCGGGTTGGCTACCTCATCCTCAAGAACCTCACCCTCCGCTACGAACCTTTCACTTCTTGCCAAAAAAAGCCGACGCCCTAGCCCAAGAAGTTCTTGGGCTAGGGCGTCGGCTTTTTAGATCGAGCTGCTAACCTCTAGTTTATTTTTTCACAATTTAATCCCTGATTAACACTGTGGAATAACATGTAAAATTTACAAGACTGTGTCATTTTAACCCACTCCGCCAGCACTGCATGAAGTGATAGATGCGAGCACCACAATACAAACGTCGCACATAACGTGCTCTGTCTATCTGCATGTCTCTTTTTCTGTCTATCTGTCTGTTTTCGTGCTGTGAATACGGTGCAGTGTAACGTAGAGGGAGAATGTGGGATCTGTTGTGTAAAAACGGCTAAACTGATCGAGTTGCCATTTGGGATAGTGAGTTGAATGGAGTGGACCCAATAAATCATGTATTAGATGGTCGTAGACATTGGCGCCACCTGGCGAATATGATTGAACGATTGTGCACAGCATATATGAGTGGGTCTAACAACAAAAGTGGTAAAGTGGTTTATTCCAAATTATTTTGGGCAATTTCATTAACAGTGTGTTAATTAATTGTCATTAGCCTAGTACAATGATAGTGAACTATTTTCGTTTTGTCAGATGGTGAGGTGACTGATGTATTGCCAAAAATATACGCCGCGTCAGCCAATCAGCGTCGAAGACAGCGGCGTGACGTTATCGGGACACCTGTCAGGTTGCTAGGCAACGACGACGACTCAGGCATGACGTCATACGCTTTCAACTCGAGCGACGCAATTCCGGTAAACAAGCAAACATTTTTACTAATTGCCAGAAATCAAAGCCTCGTTTAAACAACAAGCACAGTTTCATTTTGAGTTTATTTATCACTGTTTTCCGATTTCTAAAGCAATATACTATTTAGTGAAACAATTATGTCGAATCTGTTAAGACGATGTTGTCCTTTTATGATTTCCAAAGAATAATATAACAAAAGTTACTAACTAAACGTTTATGCTAATCACTGTGGACGATTTTTACCGCGCGAGGCTATGCTAAGCGCGGTATTTGCCGTCGTCGTGTGTCTGTCTGTCTGTCTGTGTGTCTGTG
>Ga0209782_1000604_pt1 | contig 16368 bp, 11 predicted proteins | sample WorMetmaBAHAMAS1_FD_187390 | JGI IMG/M metagenome (GOLD analysis project Ga0209782, IMG submission 187390) | Marine gutless worms symbiont microbial communities from Max Planck institute for Marine Microbiology, Germany - Inanidrilus... | ecosystem: Host-associated > Annelida > Digestive system...
CACCTCCTCTGTTCCACGTTCCTTGATCTTTGTGTCCTCCTCATCACTGGCCTTAGGTACAAATATATCATCTAGGCTAAATTCAATAGGTAGAGGTAAAGTTCTCCTGTACTCGTTACGATGCATTGGGCCCAGAGCACATCCCGGTGTACAGGCAGTCAGCCTGCAGTGACTTTAAACCATCCACCCGGCGGATCGAAGGTTGCCATTACTTTCTGCGGTCCGTAGCTTTCACCGGATGGCGTCAACCGTACACGGTAGCACACATCCGATTCCAGCTCACAACTCATTTATCAACCCAGAAAAGATGAAAGGCCGAGATGGCCTGGTACCACTGTAACGCAACCAACCCAAATTTAACAATAGTAAATTAACGATCATTAGCTAAGCTAGAAGCACAGACATTGGCTAGAACCAACAACCATTTACTAGTTTTACGTTTTGAGGGTGACTACACTTTACACAGTAAAAGTTTAATGCACACTGTGATTTTATGCAAACAAATTACAATACATACGCAATAGCATAATTCACGAAACTGAAAATTTGGGAATATTCCAAGCTGGCAAGCTTCTATTCTGCTAGTTGGTTTCGTTTTCGAACATCTGTCGAATAGAGATGCGTCTATCATGTAAATTACTAAACGTAGTCTTGTATAGTCTAAAACTATAAACGTTCATAATCATCATTTTATTGTAAATAAAGCATGACAGAACGCACACCTGTACAATAATAATTAAAAAAAACGTTTACAGGAATATGGCGGTGTGCCAGCCAGCTATTAAAGCAAAATTTGGTTGGAATCGATACAGCATGGTTTATGCTACTTATAAGTTTACTCTACTTGATCGCCACTCCGGAATAGGCTACAAACGACAGGTTCCAATGGCAATTGCCTCACCGGGATGGCCACAGATTTATGATGAGGTTAGTTAGATGCATGCGGTGTTAAACACACGACACGAAGTTCAGGAGATTGCTTCATAGAGGTTCAAGCAGACAAATTCAGACCAGCACTCGCATGCGTCCACTCTCAGGCTCAGTTCGATCACGAAGACCTAGAACCGACTTCTGACATCGCCACGTCTCCTGACGCGCCGTTTGGAATCCGTCCAATCAACGCGTCGCGGATCCACCAAGGGTCGGGAGTCCGTGTCATCGTGGCCCGTACGTCCAGCTCCCGTGGGAGCGGTCCAACCAGGTGATGATGATAGTTGAGCGTGGGTATGAGTTTGACGGGAAACCGACGGTACGGTGTTCGTCGCCGCTTTCGCACCAAATCCGGCGCCGCACGGCACCATACGGCGCCGCGTGACGACGTACGGTGCCGTGAAGTGACGTGCAGTGCTGCGCCAGATCGACTCAGACCACCCACAACGGTGACCAGTACTGCCGGTCAGTCGGCTTCCCAAGTTCCGACTCCGAGTCAGACACTGACAATCCCTATGGTTTGAGCCAATGCATAGGGTTGAGTAGGAGTTGTATATTCATTGAATCCATTTTTGTTTTGGAATGTGAGATACTGCGAAATAGGTGTTGTTTAAAACTATATTAGTATCTGTAATATGCCTAATGATTACAAACAAGATGGCAAAAGTCTAGAACAGCAGGTATAATCCTTGTGATTTAATAACTGAGGTGACTAGCAATAGATTACATGTCGTCCATTGTCGGCAATCGGGCGTGCCCAAAGCGTAATAGACACGTCAATTGGATCCACTCATCGGATTACTTTTAACAATTGACATAGTGTCACTTACGATAAGAGGCTTGCTTCGAAGCTGGCTTTGAAATTCAATGAAAGGGCTGTTCACTGAGAGTAGTAAAACTGTAGAACCTATAGCACAGTGAATAGTTAAACCGAGTGTATACACACGGCTGGCCTCATTCTAAAAATAGATATGTAATTATGTAGATTCGTTATGGCTGTTTGCCGCCGGTGTAGTATCAAATATCTCAGTGCCAAATAACTCGCATTGGCGCCATTACGCGCACGATCTAGCAAAGTCTCATGTGCCGCTGTTTATTTAATATTTATTTCTTCAGTTACAGTTACGGTTAGGTTTAATAATTCCCACATGTCGCACAAATCTCGTACTGCGAGTTATTTGGCAATGTGACATATTAGGCATGACACCGGTTCACCAACCACCCTTGTAGCTCAGCTGGGAGTGCTGTATTGCAGTGCTGCATTTTCTAGGTTCGAATCCTGGCAGGGTGAATTTTTTTTCAGCTACAGTCAAGCAGGGCGACACCTTGGCTATAGAAGCAATTTTAGGCAAAGTGGCAATTTTGACTTCAGTGTTAGAAATCCACCTGCACTAATACAGTTGGTAATTCAGTGATAGTTTTGCATGGAAATTTCTGCTTTGTGAGCAACTTGGTGAATAATAGTTTTAACTATGTTGTAGGTTGCTGGGCTAGACTTGAACTCTTCTAACAGAAGAGGACGAGATTCAGCATCTGGTTAGTACGCTCTTTCTGATTATCTGTGCTTAATTTCCATCTTCAAATGACAGTTTTAGTGTAGCCTAAAAACCCATCTCTCAACAAGCCTACAACCTCTGGGAAGCGTTGTTTAAGAGAGTGTTGAAGTAAACTGAACTTTGCTTTTAGATATTGCTGACAGCAGTTCAGAATCACAATTGTAGGAGTAACAGATGCAAAACTGTTAAGATATTTATTTAGGTTGAGTAATGTAATTGCTTAGTTGTTTGTATGCTGTGCTGCGCTGTACTTACTCTGCATATCTGTCTCTTTTTGTTACAATTAAGTACTTTGAGTTTGAAGAGTTTCTGCAATGTTTTGATGTCATTCATTGATCGACGTGAAGAGTATCTGCCACCAATTAGTAGCTACAGTTTCGTGTTTGTTGGTGTGTTTTTATAATTCTGCTGTGTTCTTATGATTGCAAAGGTGGCCAGCATGGCTGATCTTTAGCTTTTTACAGCTGCCTGCCATTTGCGACTGTAGTAAAGTGCTTTTCTGTATTTCTCAGTGAAAAATTATATAGCCCTTCATTCTCGTTGATTTCAGGGCTATAGCATAGCATCCATATGAGGGGACATTTTCTGGAGCACCAATGGAGTTTGATTACCGGTGAGTCCTGATGGTGTAGAATTGAATTTTTGTCATAGGGCAACAGCCCACTGCGTTAACAACCAGTCCACAGCTGCTGCAGTGAAATGCAAGAATAGCCAAAAGCAGTAAATCAAGTTGCTGACGGATACCACGATGAAACTAACCTGGTTTGTGTAAATTGAACAGTATTTTAGAAGTGCCTCAAAACCATACATGATGCACAACAATTTTCCGTTGACTGTCACACAGATTTGTGATTTACGGTTAAATTTTTGTTCTTTTGTTTTTTAGGCAAGTACGTCCCACCACACCAGCGAAGCAGCAGAGGTTCTCAGGGTTCTGATTCGTGGGCCGACTCAGACTACCGTGGTGGTGGTGGTGGTGGTGGCGGACAAGGCGAGTGAATTTGCAGCATTTGCGTGATTCACAATAGCTCGTTAATGGTTGATTACAGCGTAGCACACTGTACATGGTCCAAGTGATCATTCGTCTCAACAAAACCACTAAACAGTGCACAAATGTGCCACGCCTGATTCTAGATTCATAGTAGTTAACTAGTGCCATGTGGTGACAATTTTTGAAGCCTATCATCCAACTCTGTATGCAGTCTTTTTTTCCATCGGTCTGTGGTACGGTGACCAACTCTGAGCAGTTATTTGAACTGTTTTGGTAGTGTTTAAACTGCACATGCAGATTTATTGGCAGTTTTTTTCTGTTACATTGTCTGAGTAATTTTGCTACAAAAATTAGGAAGCTCGTCTCTAAAATGACCTGTTTTGCGTCGAGTAGGAAGTAAAACCTTAGCTCAGTCAGTGACTAAAATGATGAGTATTTTATAGATTTGAGTCTTATAATCTTGTTGTTCAAATTGCCCGTTTTAATTTTTATGGTGTTATGCATTGTTCGATTAATGTTAATATTACTATTTATTTATTTCAGTGACTTTTTAACTATACAGCCTTCTGCCTTATGGCACTACCTTATGACATTTTAATTTTTTAATTGTTTATTTTTATATTAATGTTCATTTTTTTATATTATATATATATATGTATTTGTCATACATAAGCCAATTGTTATTTTTAAAAAATTACGAAAGTGCTGTTAATAGTTTTAAGGTTAGCTTGGTTATAACATACTGTACCATGTTTTGAATGAAACAGATTCTGGCAGAAGGGGCAACTATCCTCGGGATAGTTCTCCTGACCAGTACAACTCGAGACAGAGTCAGGGTCGTGGCGGTGGCGGTGGTGGTGGTGGTCAAGGTTCTCAGTGAGTAACGTGTGTATGCTATTACTTACACTTTCACCTTGAGAATTTATTGCTTCTGTAATTTAATTAAGCTTCGTGGCAGTATGCCGACTAATTTTCAGAGGACGGTAAGATGATATTTGCACTGCATTCTGTCTGACTGCCTGAGTTTGTTGGCTTGCAATACTGAATTACAGGTGATATCTGGAGTGTAGTTTTTTAACGATATTTTTTTGGATGGAGGCTGTACTTGTGTGAATTTTTGTAGATGCTGTGGTTTATGACGTGCAGTGTAGTTCAGGTAGCAGTAACGTGCATTGATACTGGTATCTGTGAACTAGAATTAGAACAGATCTTGGTACTGATTCTGAACCACATCCGGTCCACTGTAGATTGAATCGGTGCCACTGCCATTCTTATTTTATAGATCGGCACTGATCCAAAAGTACCAGTAATCAGTCTACATGCTGAATTTTATCAGTACCTATGTGAACCAGTGCCATTAGTTATACTACCACAGGATTGGATTACCAGCTAGTTATACCAACAGCTGCAGGAAACATGGCACATTTCATTACCATTCATCACTGCTGGACGAGGTTCTGACTTAACGGGTCCAGGCAACATAGAATTACTGAATCGTTTGAACTGTACTGTGAATGCTACTGCGTCATTGTAGGATAGTTTCATATATTAATTCTCCTGACTAAATAAAATACATTAAATGAATGAGCCACAATCGCACAAAGCATGATTGTGGCTCTGTGTATTGCGCGATTGTGGCCCCACAAATCGCGCTTCGCGCAGTTGTCGCCCCACTGTTGCACTTCACATGATTGTGGCCTGTGTATTGCGCTTTGTGCTCGTGACACAGACAGAAAATCAAACTGTGCGATTTTTGGAATATAGATATGCACATTTAATTTATGTACTGATATGGTATTGAATGTCATCGATAGTTATAGTGATTTATTATAGGACACTGCCACTCTCAAACCCTATTTCCTGCCAGATAAGGTAATCTCAATACATGCACTGTAATGGTCCTGACTGATACTGTGTGACTAGACTAGGTTTGGCCCATACCGGTAACAATTCAGGCTAGCACATTATTCACTGTTGTTATTTTATTGGCAGTCCATGGAGACAAAAGCAGATAAATGAATCGTTGCAATCGCCGAGATGTGGGTGCTTTGTGTATTTCAGAAGTGGTCGCAGCGACAGAGAGAACGTAGACAACGGTCCGCCTGGACCACCGCGGTGGTCTGATAGTTACGATGCACCAAGATCCGCTAACTATGGCCCTAGTCGGTGGGATGACCGATCTGGCGATGCTCGGACATTTGGGTAAGGTTTCTTTGAGATTTTTACCATTGACTGATGTAAGATGTGATACGGAGAGTTGACGTAAACAGTGCATGAATCTCGGAAGTGATGAAGGATGGAATCTGTTTATTAATTGTATGAGCTTCGAGCTTGTTTCACTGCTCTGGCATAGTTGGCTGAATAATAGTTGTGGCGTCTTGGCTTTAAAAATGTGTTCCAGTTCTCCCCAAAGACTTTGTTTTGGTGATGCAGTTCATATTCCAGAGAGTGTGGTCTTAGAAGTGTGCACACTAGTCTGTATGTTAGTTATCTAGCCATAGCCAGACTGGAATTAAAATTGTGGCACTGTTTGATAACAGTGTAGGCACAACATGTATTGTAAATGTTTTAGTGAGAATCGACAGTGACAAGCTGTAACGTGAAAAAAGTTGTTGCTTTTAAAGAAATAGTGCTGGTCGAAACTGCTTGGGGCAAGCTGGTAGTATCAAGAGGTAATAGTAGTTGTAGTTAGATGATTGTGATTCTAATTTATGCAGCTTAATAATGATAATTTGTGATGCATTTTTACACAGCTGTTACTCACTTTGTTGAGATTAGTCATGTCCACACTAATCATAATTATGCGATGCTTTTTACGGTAATACTTGCTATATTTGTGTTAATTCAGGTATTTGTAGTGATTGGTACCGGTAATTTAATTTGTGTGACAGTCGCGGTGACCGAGGCAACAGTAGGTACGGAGGAAGAGAGGCGGAGTACAGTCCTCCTCCACCAGATGACAGACGACATGGTGCCGGTGGTGCCGGACGCTGGGATGCACTGGAGGACGACCGTCGTGATGACCGTCGAGGGACGGGGACTGGCGGCGGTGGTGGTCGATGGGGGAGACCCGGCAGTCGTGGGGAGGAACGTGTCGGGAATGACGGCCGTTGGGGTAGGTTGAGAGACGAAGATGGCGTTGATTGGTCTAAGCCGCTGGCGCGGAATGAACGAGTCGAGCAGTAAGTACACTTTTTTGTAACGATAATTAATAGTTATGACACGAGGTTATGTAAAAAGACTGTCTTATCCAACAGTTTGACAAGAAAGACTTCAGTAAGTGGAAGTAATTAATTATAGATATAGAATAATAACAAAGTTAGGGAGTAAGTCAGTTAATACTTTTTTGGTACCAGCTTATCTAATTGTCTAGTTGGATAAAGGGCTGTTAGACAGGTTTTTGCTGTTGTTATTGTAATGCAGACACCACATTTTTCTCTGCCACATTTTGCGGTAATGTTTTTACCTCTGTATGCTTTTGAATAGAATCGCTCAAAAACTTACGGGTTTCTTCTCTAAAATTTTCATAATAGGTAGATCATAGGCTAAAGAAGAGTCTGTGAACAGAAGTAGAGGATTATTTCAAACAGCACATTATAGTGTATCATATTTTTGTTTTAGTGCTTTGAAGCTGTTTGCTGCCGATGTACACTGGCCCTAAAGAGAGGTTGTAAAACTTATTGTAAATAAAGATGAGGAATGACATCCAGCTTATTAAGACTTGCTCCAGAAATGCAAAAGGTCGGCTTTCGAGAGACTTAGCCTTACGGGTAGTAACCGAGAGAAACGTGGCTGGTTAGACCAAAACTGACATGATAATGTGATAAACTGTTAAGACTTGTAAGATACAACCAGCACACTTCAGTTTTTTGCCTTATTGCAGTCTGAATAGCATGTACATAGTTTTACACTTGTAATGCATGTCTTCTTTGTGAAGAGTACAGTAATAGATTTTCCCAGTTTTTTTATTGACATTAACATGAACAATGGTGGATACAGCACGTGTGTTGGCAGCTGTTGATCTACAGCAATAATTCCATGCACGTAATTGTGCCATATGAATCAACTTTATAGTCTTGTGTTCAGCATAAGTTTTGTACCCAATTAGTAAATAATTTTGTTAATTTCTGGAGTAGCTGTACCGTGAGTTTTGTTGTTAATATAGCCCATGGTGGCTGCTCGTTGTCATTTTGCCGAGCATTCTCTCGTGTGAGAAACGGTTGAATGATAATTTGTGTGATGTGGAAAACAGTGAGCTGTTTGGTAGCTGTAACACGGGTATCAACTTTGACAAGTATGAGGACATTCCGGTCGAGGCAACTGGCTACGACTGTCCACAATGTATTAACGATGTGAGTTTCATATTTAATTTTTGCTTTGAGCGTCACTATCGTGAATGATGTGATGGAAAATGCTATGTAAATTAAATTGATGCATTTTTTGTCATCTGGTGAGTTTCCATACCTCCAGTTCGAGATCATCATCATCATTATTATTTTTGGACACAGAAATAGAGCAAACGTCATTGTCATTTGCAAGATTAATGCTGGTATATTTCATATTGCAGCCATAATAGCTGGATTAATACAAATGATACAAAGGTTACTAAGTACAGTACATTATACAACAATAATCACACAGTGGGTACATGCAACAAAAAAAACTCGTAATGTGCAACTGCACCAGGCAGTAAACAGAAAGGTATAAAGGAATTACGAAATTGACATTGCACAGCTGTTTTGTATTGAAACTCTCTTGAGTACTGTTAATCGCAGCAGACTGATATTGTTGTGAGACATTGTGTGAAAGGAGCTTCACAGTAATTCTTTTCCGTGCCTCATTATTTCCAGCCAACGAGTCAGATGTGTTTTTGTGTCCTGATAGTAAGTCTTCAACTAATTGACCTTTGTCCTGGTCGGTTGGCTTGCTGAAACGCCGTGCACGTGAGCGAAGAAGTGTCTGCACAAAGTGGTTTGGTCCCATACACAGCCGCCACACCAGCCAGCGACGTTGAAGCCGTCGTACGATCCCCAACAAACATGGCTGCCGCCAAGATTGCGGCTGTTGACTTCAACAAAATGACGTCACTCTGCCAGCGGCCTGCTTGTGGCCATGTTCATTGGGGAAGATCTGCTAGCCAATCGGCGGCTTCAAATGCTTCTGCTGTTGTGATTGGACGTAAGAATTCTAGAGAATATATAAGTCTGTGGTCACATACAGTGTGAACATTGTAAACGAGTGGATGTGAACTGTTTATGTTGATGCTGAGCTGTGTCTTTGTTACATTTTGTGTAGTTTGCTGATGTCGAACTCGGAGAGATTATCGAGAACAATGTTGCTTTGTGCAAGTATGGAAAACCGACTCCAGTGCAGAAGTATTCCATACCAGTTGTCATGGCCAAAAGAGACTTAATGGCCTGTGCACAGACTGGTAGGCGACTGTGTTGTTAGTAACTGCCCGAGTACAATTTGCATCGTTTGGCTAGTTGTGTTATTCAGTCAAGCACAGTTGGTAATTAACATCAATGACTATAATGAGATGTTATTTAAAGAATGTTAATTGCCAAGAAAATCAGGGAATTGTTTATTTCATTATTCAGTTCCTTGCGTTCATTTGCATGCATATAAAAAAGAAACAAATGGTAAGTCACTGAACATGCATGTTCAGCTGTCAGCCATCTAGAATAACTGTGTGTACATATATTTAGATGCATGGATACTATTCACCTTGCAGTGGCATTGGAGATGACACTCCTCATCAGAGCATTGTCAAGTGAATGTAGCACGCAGTTCCGTGGCCTGGCAGGTCTTGGTAGTTTTGGCAGGTGTGGGTCCTGCAGACCGCATATCACCACCACAACTCAACAGGCCATTAGTTGTTGGTCGCTTTGTTCTTATACAATAGTTAGTAGGTTATGGCACTACGTGGGTTTGATGCCTTTGAGTGACGTAACTAAAGGAAAGTTGCCATCATTGGTCCTTTGCTGATGACTGTGGGTCATCTGCACCAGGTTGATGATTTGGCCTTTGATGGCAGTCATGTGGCCGTTGATAACATGCCTCAGATTCAGCCCTTGCAACTGACTGTGCGTGCATTATAAATATTAATATTGATTATTGAATTGAATAACTGAAAATAGTAAAACCTTTGCTGATTAAAAACAGAGAGGGCTAGAAGCACTTTGACAATACTCACCAATAGCTTTGTCAGTTGCAGTGTGGAATTGTGTGACAGTTTAAGTTAACAGTTGGTATGTAATGCTCTTTTCCGAACTGCATTGTGTTCTTGGTGGAGATTTGTATCTCGAAGTCATCATATGTGTAATCTAATTGCTCTATGGATGTGTTAAGTTGATATAATGTTCCGTATCTAGCCCACGTAATATTACTGCTGTGAGTCTGCTCGGCAACTACTGTTCTCAATATTATCACTAGCTGCATTGGTTATAGGTTCTGGAAAGACGGCTGCATTTATGGTTCCGATTTTGAGTCAGATATGCGTCAGAGGAAGGGAGATAATGTCTCAGAATTCGGTATGGTGCTGGTTTGCTATGTTGTACTGTTGTTGATTGGCCACTTACGATATAGAAATCATTTATGAAACTGAATTTAAGACAGTGGCATGTTTTTTAACATCACTGAAGGTTGACCAAAGATCGTTACTGTTTCAGCATTGATTATCAAGAATTCAACAGCATGAGCATATAGTCCGTTTCAGCTGAAAGCAGCAGTGTTACTTTTGGTAAACTTTCACTTTTGGTGGCTTTGATTTGGACATTTGGTGATCGCCAAAAGCAGGTCATCAGATGTGGCAGAAACATCGTCTCACTCTTGTTGATGCAGGCCTCAAACGTGCTGATTGCTGAATTACTGTCCAATGGTGTAATTACATATCTGGGTATCTAAGTTGCAACTACAGGTCAGCATTCATATGCAACTGTAACTATTGCCAAGGGATAATAATAATAATAATATAATAATAATACAACATTTGTATAGCCCCATAGTGTCCTACGCGGGATGCAGAGGCGCTTGTGGCGCCAGTTAAGAATGAGGGAAAAGGTGGGTTTTGAGATGGCGTTTAAATGTCTGTAGGGTAACGCAGGATCTAATGTGTATGACATCTGGCTGTTTGGACTTCAGCTACTGTTACTGATTGTATGCTTGATTTCAACGGTGACCTGACATCTTTTCTCATAGGCCTGGTGCTGTTTTGTGAATTCTGACGTTAGATTCGTGGGCACTGTTGCCAAATAATGAACATATATTACTGTTTGCACAGTGCTACATTGTGTCCCCATGACTGTATACACCGTCACTTTCTTTTTACTATCATTTTTGGCTACACTTTTGGTGTGATATTCAGTTTCGAGTCTAACCCTGCTTTCAGCACAATAACAACAGTGAACTCATGTTAGCTATTACCAGATTATAATGTAAGTAAGCCAGTTACATACAGCGCAGTCAGTATAGGCCCGTTTTTCATGGCCTACCAGAACCTGGTAGGTAGGTGTTTGGTATGTAAACATGATATTCACGTGATTACAATTCCGAAAGCTGATTGGTCTAGCGTGAAAAATAAACAACTAACAGCCACGCCCTGTTAGGTTCTGGTAGGCTATGAAAAACGCCACTTATGTAATACTTACATGTATTAATTTTGCTGATTTACTGTCAAACTGTGAACCACTACATCTTTCTTATTCAAATGCAGACTGCTATACGTTTCCGTCTTTCATGTTGTGTGGCTTACTTGTAGTCATAAATGCTGTCTTTTTCATAATCCATAGTCAACGTTATGCATAGAGTGCATCGACATCCAGCATAGATTTACTGTGGTGCAGGGTCGCGGCCGACATGAGCGGCATGATCGTCAGTTACCTATTGCACTGGTTCTGGCACCAACCCGCGAACTGGCGTCACAGATATATGATGAAGCGAGAAAGGTCTTTGTTATATTACATATCACATCGTAGCAGCAGTTATTAGTCAGGATCGCATTGGTTTTGCAGTTATATGTGGACAAGTAGTATAATCTTTTTATCTATTCCGTTTTGTGTTCAGATATTGACAGTTATGTCTTTGCATGCAGTTTTAAAGTATGATTTTTATACGACGATTTCGTGCCGTATGTTGCAGTAAGGAAGTATCGAAAGGAATGTAGTGTTATTCTCCATATTTACTTGCATTCAAGTGACGGATTGAGGCAGACAGACGAAAGAATAGGTGACACCCGTGTCATTTCTGTTGATATGCTGTTGTGCAGTTTTCTTACCGTTCACACATACGTCCATGCGTGGTTTACGGCGGCGCGGACATCGGTGGACAGATCCGTGACCTGGCTCGTGGCTGCCACCTGCTTGTAGCCACACCTGGCCGACTGGTCGACATGATGGAGAGAGGACGTGTTGGCGTCGAGAACGTCAGGTGACATTCAGTGTTTTGCCGTTAAGTCTCTTTCAGTTATTTCCAATACCAGTTATCCCCAAAGAGATTCTCATTTTTAGAATTTGCCCACCTGAAGTAATTTCAGAAACGACGAAAACTGTGTTAGAGGACTAAATATTGTCTTAATTATAAGATACAGTGTGATGTCTTACCATGTAGTTTAATGCTTGTTGTCTGTCTGCCTAATAGCTGACAAGACATCTGCACAGTCTACTGTAATATGACTTCTGTCTACTGTCATGTGGCTTTGTTCTATGCCAAATCTGATTAAAGGTTTTCAAGTTGTTGAATGTCTTGCAGATTTCTCGTACTTGACGAGGCCGATCGGATGCTTGATATGGGCTTTGAGCCGCAGATACGTCGTATTGTGGAGAGAGATAACATGCCTCCAGCTGGTGTACGTCAGACTCTGATGTTCAGTGCTACGTTTCCGAAGGAGATCCAGGTACCTCGTGATGCGTTATGACCACATTTATTCGACAAAAATGCCAGACAACACTAAAAGCCTAGACAGACGAGAAGAGAGATATATACATTAATTATGCACATACTCATAAAACCATGAATATACAGTATCAATTGCTATATGCAATGGAGTAAAAACAATCATCCGTCCTCTCAGATAGCAACGCTGCCCAGAAAACATCATGTAAAAACCTGATTTAAAATATAGACTTTTGTTTAAATTTCAGTTTACGTACAATAGTTCATATTTTACATTAAGCCTTCCAAGACCATATATCACCGCTTTAACAGATTCCCATCGCTTCTCATTTAGTGCATGTCTCAAAGCACATTGTCTACATCTACCGGCTACATGTTGTTTTGTTTCGTTGAAATTATTACATTACAGAATTGTGCAGTCCATTTCAGTGTGTAGCAGTCCTAGTTTTCTGCTTGTACACTAGAAGCTGTAGCTGTAAAATTCTGACACAAATTATTACTGGTATTCGGACTTTACTTGGGAGTAAACATGGACTTGGATGAATTGCGTGTCTTGACGAAACATTAAACCCCGGGTCCAGTGTTGTTTAATGTAGTGTCTTCACATAGTTGGCTAAGCCTTACTGTTCTGCTAACATTGAAGAATGCCATATTCCTGTTGAAACATAGATATGGGCACATCTCCCTTTTAGGCCTTGGTGATGGTTAAACCGCTGAAGTCTTTATACGTTGCCATGGCAATGCCGGTCACATGTTTACTTTCCCAGCAACTTAGAGTCACTGCTGATTAAGTTGTATGAAATCACTGCTTAGTGACAGGTGCACACAAGTGTGAACAAACTTTATTAAAAGTTTTCAAGTTGTTATACAGCTGCATCGAACCAGTCGAGCCTGCGACCCATTGACTGCAAATTGTTACATCCAGTTCGTTGCGCAACAGTGTCACCATACTGCTAACGTTTATGTTATTGCGAAACAGAATTTAAGCAAGTGACGGAAATGAGCACATTGAGATGGGGTCACGTAAATGTGTGACTTCTTGTCTACGCCGGTTGAAAGTGTGGAAGTGAAGCGTCACGCCGATGTTGATGAACCGTGTTGCAGATGCTGGCGAAAGACTTCCTCCACGACTACATATTTCTGGCTGTCGGCCGCGTTGGCAGCACCAGCGAGAACATCACACAGAAAGTGGTTTGGGTGGAGGAGGACGATAAAAGGTCATTCCTGCTTGACCTGCTCAATGCTGTCAGTAAGTTGAGTCAATTTTTTCATACTTTTATTTCACACAGTAATGGTGCTTACACTACGCACATGCACATGACAGTTTTTGTTTAACCACGATTTTCTTTCGACAAGTAGAGATGCACAGTCAGCGGTAAACAGTTACTCCAAAACTTGTAATGGTTGTCTACAAAGACTTCACTCTACCAACAAATTTTCAGATAACTAGCAGGAACAAATGGTGGGAACAGTAATTGTGAAAGAAAAATTTCAGCATTAATCAGAAAAAGTAATCACAGTAGAAAGTGCAGTGAAACACTTAATATACGTTTACTTCCGAATGCTAGGTATATGCTAAATAGTTTACAGGTAGCCAAATTAATTTACCTCATGGAAGCGTAATGTTGAATATAAATGAAAACAGAACTGGCAATATAAATATGGCACAGTGTGCAATGAAATGAATGCCAACTGCTGAAGAGTGGTTGTTGACGTCGTTAACGTTGTTTGCTCGTCAGGTCCTGACGCGTTAACACTGGTATTTGTGGAGACAAAGAAAGGCGCTGATGCACTGGAATATTTCTTGTACAAGTCTGGATACCCGTCCAATAGCATACACGGCGACAGGACACAGGGCGAGCGCGAGGAAGCACTTCGTGATTTCCGCAACGGCAGATCTCCGATTCTTGTCGCAACTGCGGTGAGTATGACGACTTCGGCGGCTTGTGGCGTATTATGTTTATGTTGGTGCTATTGCTCTGTGTTTAATTTTCCGAAATCTGAGTGAAAATCTTTGCCCTCTCTGCTTCGTCACTGCTGTCCAGTGGCACCGTTTTTCCGTGGCAGTTGCGAGGTCGTAAGACTAGGTCTGTACCATTTCCAGACTGGTTGTTATATGAACCAGATGTAATCCCAACCCTTGCTTTAGTTTTTTTGTGGTTGTATTATTGTGTATTTAGATTTAATGATGCATGCCTGATATCTGCATGCTGTATTTATAAATAATGTGATGTTTCAATGCACAGTCTTCCATATTACATAGGATGCATCTTTTGAGTTGTATAGTATTGACAAGGGGAAAAAGATATTTTGACACATGAGAAAAGGGTACGTGTGGCATGGGAGACACTGCTTGTAAGTAATCTCAAGTTGTGCTGCAGTTTGCTGTTCAGTCAGTAATGTCGTTTTAATTGATTATAACTTGTGACAGGTTGCGGCACGTGGTCTGGATATACCACACGTGAAACATGTTATTAACTTTGACTTGCCTGGAGACATTGAGGAATACGTGCACAGAATTGGTCGCACGGGACGTGTCGGTAATCTCGGTGAGTTTCAAGTTGGATTATTAGGCACTTTTCACGGTTATGTCAAATGTTGTGTTTGTGTATGTGAATGCACTGTGAATTTCATTAAATTTTATTTATTCAGAAATTTGTGTATGTGTCACATACTGGCATGTACATAAATTATTTACAGTCCGTCTAGTGATGTTGTAATTGGCTACGGTGCCTTTGAAGACTGTTGACATATGTCCCCAAAGGTTCTGTTTCACTAAAATTGAAGGAAGCGAGCTAGTTCCCATAGCAGTGAGGCATGTTTTCAAACTGGTATACTCCACTTTACTTTTTAGTGAGCTAACTTGGGTGTTTTTCAGCATTTTGATATACTAGTAATAACCACAAAACACAGCATCACACTTTTAATAAATGAGTTTTAGCAGTCCATTTACACTGGCAAGTTTTGATAGTGAGTTCCACATATGAGTTTTGGCGTCATTAGGATGAGCATCTGGCCAAAATTACTTCTTTTGGCAGCTTTCTCCGAGCTGTCGGAGTGAGCAGCCGGTGGCGTTAAAAAGATGCGCTTTAATAGACAGTTTGTAGCTACACTGTACACATCGTCGTTACCGTAGATAATATTCTTCCAAGTTAACAGGTGACTGGCATGCATTAGCAGTGTTTGAAAGACTGGCAATTCATTTGCGAGAGCTGCTAATATTTGTCAGGTCTTGCCACGTCATTCTTTAACGACAAGAACAAGAACATTGTCAAGGACTTGGTGGAGATACTCGAGGAGGCGAAGCAGGAGGTTCCGTCATGGCTGGAATCACTAGCTTACGAGTCTCGCTATAGTGGCTCCAGCAGCTCTAGGAGACCAGCGAACAAACGGTATCAGTTAACGTGTCTGCAGTTGTTGTTTATTTGTATTAGACTTATGTTTTTCACTGATGGTCGAGTTACAGTTCTAAATGGCATTTGTACATCACTGCTGTATGCAGCATCCAGGAGTACCATACAGTAGTCACCAGTATGCACAACTGATAACAATAACAAGAAGCATTTGAAAAATGTTGGGCCCATTCGCCACTGCGAGCCACCGCACGCCGCATTGCCATTCACCAGGTGCTGCTACTGTCGCACACCGCCTGCGCATCGATGTCCACAATGACGACGACAACAACAACGACAACGCGTGACATAGAATGGGCCCAATAATCATAAATGATTAATCTTGGTAGACAAATATCGGCAGAGTCTGGTGATCTCCGTTTCTTTTCTGTTTGAGAGAATTTCTGTTGTGCAGCGTTTAGATGTTGTATTGCTGCGTAACAGTTTTGTGAAAGACGACCAGCCACAATAAGTGCCATTTCACAATGGTGTTTTCTTAATTTCTTGACTACCTGCAGCTTTGGACCTACCGACAGTGTATAAATGTAATGGCTAGTTTTAATGAGAAAAATAAAAGTGGCAGAAAAATGCTTAGCGAAGGTGTATG
>Ga0209782_1000605_pt1 | contig 16329 bp, 4 predicted proteins | sample WorMetmaBAHAMAS1_FD_187390 | JGI IMG/M metagenome (GOLD analysis project Ga0209782, IMG submission 187390) | Marine gutless worms symbiont microbial communities from Max Planck institute for Marine Microbiology, Germany - Inanidrilus... | ecosystem: Host-associated > Annelida > Digestive system >...
TATATATATTTTTTGGATTATTTTGTGCTGCTAAATAAATTTGATTTAATTTAATATTAAACACAACTAAAGCAAAAGTAAGATCACGAAACCATCATTCATCATAAATTCTAACCAATGACAAATAACAAGCAGGATAAAATGTGTAAAGAGTACTGTTGTTAAGGTATACAAAACCGCTGCCAAAATCTAGGTCTTTTCAAAGTCCGTCCGTCATTGAAAACTGGGTTTTACAACTATATTGGAATGTTTTTTAAAGCTCAGCAATATTTTTATAATTGTGCAGACAAATTTGGTGAATTTATTCTAGCCAGTTATATTCTCCACAAAACAAGCTTTCAAGTTTTCAAAACTGATAAAAACTGTAAACCATTTGATAAATATGTATTCTTCAACATTAAGCTCATTTGTTAGTTTATGGCATTGCTTGTTCTTTTCAAGTAGACTATTAGATGTGTGCATCTGAGCTGTTTGCCATTCATGCTGGCATATTAAACCGTAAGACAGGTTTACAACAGATACATGTACATTAAGACAACTAATTTCAAATGCAAAATCTAGGCTTTTTTACTCAAAACCTAGGGGCCTACTAAAACCTACCGTTAATGTAGGAACCATAACATTAGCAAAGAGACTGTACCAGCTTCGAGGCACAGCACACCGCTGTCAAAGAACTCGGGAGCTATAACTCCAACAAGGTAGTTGAACAGTGCGACAAACGGCAACTTGGACACGAGCACCACCGACTGCAGCGTAATCATCACACAGCACTAGATGTGTGAATAACAAGGCAATCACAGATAGCAGACTTCACCCCATGTGCTGCATTCTGATGAACTCAACCAAACACTAGTTGTCGGTGCAGTGCCGCCACCTCCAAACTTCATCGAAATATAACGTTATCTTGATTCTGGCCTATAGGCTCCACGGTAAGAAAACACAACGTCATCCACAAAACTGGAAGAGCATAATGTACTGCAACTTCGTCAGGTAACGTAAATAACAAAGTTGGTGAAGATCGTCTTGTGGTTCTCTAGTTATGTGAGCGGACAGACAGAGAGACAGACAGACAACCTGACATTTTCTGTTCTGTTCCTTAGCCATCCTCAATCCAAAGGTTGGCCACACCATGAATGTACTTTCTCCATTTATCTCTGTCCTCTGCCATTCTGACTAACTCCTCTATGGCGAGTCCTGTTCACGGCTTCATGACATACGCATCATAACAAACTGATATAATAATAATAATACCACTACAATTTATAACGCACCGTAACATGGCAAAGCTATTACAAGGGCGGATGTGCTCTCGATGAAAATGTTAGTTAGCCAGTCTATGAAGTGAATAAAAATGACATTTATATATGCATTACAGTACTTTGCACCCCTCCCAAGGCGAAATAACTACAAAACACACTCCATAGAAAAGCATAGATAAAATGCCCATCTTGTTTTCCTAGTTCACAAGTGCATAGATCACTGAGTTAACGAGTTACCGCCCATCTGCATCACAACCAATTCAGCTGTTTTTGCAGGGCTCACAGTTATTACCAACACACTGATGCAACCAGATAGACCAAGCTGTGTACAGACTTCTGCAGCATTAGCCTGCATCTATGCACCGAGTGCATGTGATGTGATCGCGGTATTTTAAAGCAGATGTGCAAATACCTTCTGAAAATAACCACGTCGAATGGTCCTGTCCTTGATTTGCCGAAAATAAACATATCCATAGTAATATCCGTGGTCAGCCTACAACACCGACGAAGCAATGTGCAAAGACAAATGCATGCACTATGTCAAATATATCAATGTTGGTATCAGTGCACACAATAATGTACTTTACAGCCAACAGGCCGCAATAAACAAGTTCATAAATAGAGACTCAGTTATATAAATGTATGTGTGTGAATAGAAAAGAAACCCTTGATCCTTGATCCAGAAAAAAATTCTGCATAATGGCAGTTATTCCCGTTGTAATACAGATGCAAATTTTGTCGACAGTTAATGAGTTTAAGAATGGAGGTGAATTTATGTTTTTCACTGACTAGCACTGTCACTCTTAGATATGATTGTTCTCCACTTCTTGTGCTTTTTTCCATCGAAATACAAACACACAGGTGTACCAAACAGGTGCAATCAACTGATAACAGGTGTTGTGTCTGAGCAGTCTCAGGTAAAGTGGCATGATGAGTACACCTACAACTAGTTATTGTTACCTCTTTGCTCACTGGAAAGTGGAAATATATGGTAGAAAAAAGTAGTTTACAAAAATGTCAAATGGTCTGCACTGAAATAAGGCTGACCACAAAAAAAAAAATTAATAAAAACTGATCACTAAATCTTGGTAATACTGACAACGAACAACAAATTCTGTGATCAATATGACACCGACTCACTTCAAGCTGACATGAAATAAAAGCTAAACGACAAGTCTCCTGTCACATTTCACTGGTCTTTTTTCAACTCCTAGTGCCAAGTTTTCCAACAGTCTCCCAAGAAGAACCTTCAAAATCAAATAGTTGGATAAAGATACTCTACATGCTCAATACCTATCACGATGTCAAAACATTGGTGAGGTATAGCTGCAAAAAAATAAATTTGAATCAAGCCACTAAAGATACTACCTTTATCAGCTTTGCGATGGCACTGTCCACCAGAAAATTACCACTAATTTAACCTGACTTTCAACGATCATATTCCGTTTCGTATGAAATCTTTGGCCCACCTTCCTTCTTGGTGAAGTGGCCAACCATTCTGTTTCTTCGACAGGTATCTACACAATAACTCTGACCACCTGGCTGTGTTACGAGAATAACTGGCACAATGGTGATTCTACCTGTAAGGCTGTTGGGCAGCCTCTGTTGTAATCAGCATACGAAGCCTGCGGCAGTTTGCGGCTGCTACACTGTCGAATGCGGAAGTGAAACTGCGTATCTCCCATACATCCTAGTCACGTAGACATTACTCGCATTAATATAACAAGAAGCATTTGAAAAATGGGCCCATTCGCCACTGCGAGCCGTAGCACGCCATAATTTTACATTGCCATTCACCAGGTGTCCCTACTGTCGCACGCCACCACTGTCGCACGCCACCTGTGCATCGATGTCCACGACAACGACAACGCGTTACAGAGGGGACCGCTATGGCCCCATAGAATGGGCCCAATTAACAGCAGCAGTGGCAAACTCACTACACAGTTAGTGAAATGCATCACATCGCAACCACCACCTCCATTCTAAAGGCTGTTTTTAGGTGAACTTCTCATAGCCAGTTCTACACTGGTTTCCTTTCTCCTCTTGGTCAACTCAACTCTCGACTCAACCGGAAAACACAGATGCAGATGTCAAACACCTGTATGTTTGTATCAATATTATCAAAGCAAATTATAAAATATGGTCAAGACAAGAACCTTTAGCATGCATAGAAAACAAGGTACTGTTATAAATCTGTTATAAACCTCACAGTAACAGAAACTGTATTTTTGCCAGCAGAAATGAAACACTGCTTTTAATAGCGGTCACCAAAATACTCTTTCACTCACATATGTGGAATCACAGATTCAGCATAAACCAAGTTTAGTTACAATTTGTAGTTGAAATTTGGACAATAAAGAGGCATGTGCATTAACTTAAATCCAATGCCAAACAATATATTCTACTATGATAAAGGCTAAAAAAATAAAGATCACCATTACTCTTATGCACATGTAATTAAGGAAAACTTTACTTATATGTTTACTTTAATCCATTGTAAGCCGTGTCATGATGTGGACATTTTCAGCAAACTAACAAGATAATATAAGTAGTACCTGAATTAGAGTCTGGAAATGAGAGATAGCATATGTTCATTTTCTACGAAAAAAACACAGAATAAACTCAAAACGTCATATACTATATAAAATGTTAAATAAACTGTGGGCTGAATCTGCCCCATTTTCGACGATAATAACGTTGCTTAAGATGGTAACTGGTGCAAAAATTTGTGTTGTCCAGATTGCCATTCCTGTCACCAAACAATGCCAAATTACCCAGTTAACCTGACTACTTTAACATTTATCACACAATTCAATGCGAAATTTGGTATCTCCTGACACTGTTAGTCAATGTTGCAGTTAATCGTGCTACTGCCTGTGCTACCAGAGCGGTTTAGCGCTGTGGTAGCGTCGTTCGTCACACGAACGAAGTTGCTCAATGTTGAGCCCGGTTAGTACTAGGATGGGTGACCGTCTTCGGGCATGTATACCACCTTGGTATGTAACCAAGCCAACTAGGTCAACTCAGCCTTGCATCCCTTTGGGGTCACTAACCCGAGTACCAGCCTTAATTGGCTGGAGCAAAGGCGGGAATGTCACCTCTGCCGGGTGGCAGGCAACACTGTGTGATCCCATGGCACATGAGTTCCCGTAGCAGTAAGGCTTGTTGCAAACTGCTATATCTGGTTACTTTACTTACTTACAGTACATTATATAAAATTATGTCATCTGTTGGTGCATATCATTAAAAAATTTCAAGATAATTTAATAATAAGCCAGCAAAATCTTTCAAACATAAATGTAAACAGGTACTCAGCTCTGGTGTGGCGACAAGCTTTAAGTCAGCAATAAGTAGTTTTCTCTGACAAGATTTCTTCCAACACTTTCCTGACTTTAATCAATTCCATGATGCTTACGAGAGACCTGTTAAACTATCTAATAATTACAGCTTTACCAGACTTGTCTTAAAAATGGTCACCCCACATTTTCAACCTTTTTCATGAAAAACTATCATATCCTTTACAACAGCTCTGTTGCCATGAGTGTCCAATCTGATTTCAGTAGCAAACTAGTTACTACATTTAACTACTAATCCAGCAGTTCATAAATAAACAGACCAACTGACCTCTATGTCTGTCAACTTGACATGTGCAGGATACACCATCTAGTCACACAACGCAGTAAATGTTAGTCATTCAACAGTGCACAAAACAACAATGCATCACACGGCGAAACAATATACCCCGGCCAACAGGAGCATATCAGTGATGCAGCCACCCAGCAAATGTTTCTGAAGTGGCACCGGTAACAGCTTCATGGCTATTTTGGTCACTTTTGATGACCACTGACCGTATGGCCACACTGACTAAAGCCCTAAAATGCATCACTGTTGAGCTAGGGGCATGGAACAGACAGAAAAAGTTACAGCATCGTTTAATGCGGCACACTAAACTGGCTGCCCACTGCATTTGGGCACACATAAATATATCGTATCAAGTTGAGAAGACTAATTAGTTAACTGTTAATCATAACACCTCATTTTAATGTTTATGAATATACAAAAATGCAGAACATATGTGATATATTTGATCATGTCTCTACACACACAAACCGAAAGCTAACTTAGTCAAAGCAGGGTTTTAACTTTTAATAGGAAAGGAAACATTTTACAAACACGAAGATGACAAATGGTTAGACCATTTACATAAACGATGTATATTATTTCAGAGCTAACTACAAGGTTGCCAGGTGTCCAGAAATAAATCTGACAGTCCAGAAATCAAAGAGACTGCCTGGGAAAAAATCTACCCATTAACGGACAATGTAGCGTCCAGTAATTTTTTTCTAAATCAGTTACGCATTTAACTTTGCTTCAATTACAACCGATGCAAATCGTGACGATTGTAAAGAAACAGAGATTTTGGCTACTGCATGGGTGCATGTTGGTAAAACTGTAACAGAGTTGCAAATTTTGAGCTATGAACTGCACCAAAATGTGTTTGGTGGCTGGGCTCCGCACAAGTCGCTGTCTGGGCAAGCTCCAGTACTTGGCGGATGATGTGCAGCTTGTTGTCGACAGTGGACGACATCTGCTGCGATCTGCCAGTGACAGAACCTGTGTCATTCCACGGACACATAACAGTTTCGGCGACAGCTTTTCTGCCGCCGGACCCAGAGTGTGGAACGCTCTACATCAAGAACTCTGTCAGAACACAAGTTTTGGACAGTTTAGCTGCAAACTGAAATCACACCTGTTTGTCTAGGTTGCTTAACCATGGCACATTGTGACAGATTGTTTTCTTGCGCCTTATAAATATTCTTACTTACTTACTTACCCACTGAGGGATCTATAGCATTTCCCCAGATCCAGAGACGTTACTAGGGGGGGAAAGGAGGGTTGGAATAGGGGGATGGTTGGGAACAAGGGTGAGAGTTGAAAACAGGGGGAGGAAAGCTTGGAAAAGGAAGGGAAAGGGTTGGGAATATGGACGGAGAAAAGGGGAAAGAGAACAGGAGGAAAAAGGGAAGGAAAAAGGGGAGGAAAAGGAAGGAAAGGGAGTGGAAGAGAGGGTGTGTCCGGAATTTTATCTCCCACCAACCGGCAACCCTAGCTAACTACAGTTTACGCTACCTCCATCGCTTGTCCCAATTCCAAGTCGAAGGTAACAACGCAGACACAGTGCAGCCAGTTGCCGAACCGATCCCATGGCAGTAACGTCACAGTTTTTGTCGTTGACTCGTCAAAAGACATTGTCAAGCAAAAATCAGCTCGCTGATAGCAATAGGTTCTCCAATTAAACTTCTACATCCATCCCATTGTTCAACTTCTCACTGTTGTTTACGTTGTTGTTGTTGTTGACTTGTTGACTTAGTGATGTGCGGTATAACTAGTTTCCTTAATCGGATACCCGGTAACATTTATTCGGGTACTCGAACATGGTTTTAAATAAAAAGCAAATGCTGAAGGTCTAGCCGCTCTCCCGCCAGACGCGCTTTTAGTGTAGCATTTTTTTTACAAATTCGCACCAACTATAAATTATGCTCCAAACACCCTTCCTCCCTATTCCATTCAATTTGTCCTACTATCGAAGGATTTCGGATCGAACCGCCGCCCGATCGAGAGGGTATCAGCGTAATAGGCGCCAGGATCTACAGACATATACGTGGCAACAGACAAGTCTGGACTGGAAGTAACGGAAATTGAAACAGCTAGGCGTCACATCAACACAGGTCGCGATATATATCGGCTATATCGACAATGTCTGGCGTACTGAGGGTACCAGAGTCTTCCGGATAGCCAGACGGCATATTGACAACCAGTGATGGATGAGGAGGCTGAGTGGGCTGGACTTTGGAGCCCACTGCCGTAGCAAGATCATGTTCAATTTCAACATCTGCATATATCTCCATGGCATCAGGAACCACACTATTGTAATGTAGTTACAGTATTGTTATGCATTATATACTAGTAGTTTTAAGTCTATTACTCAGAAACAGAGGCCTTTGGAGGCCTGCTTCTGTATTCTCCATGTGATGTGATGTGATGTGATATACATCCGGGTTAAACGCGGCGCTATATCGATCCGAGCATCTGGGGAGAACTAGCGATCGGGGCCCCCAGGGTAGCCCCCATTAACCCCGCTGTGTCTGGATGTGAAAGACTTGCCCCGGCTACATCGGCTATAGAGCTATGACTCATGACACTGTCAGGGAGCTCCCCAGAGCTTTCAGTCACCAAGGATGAGGGACCGGGAACCCCAGGACCTGAATCCCCAAATTCAACCTCGGCCAACACGCGAGAACGAAGTTCCACGGTACGACGTTAGGCTAAGTTGCAATACTATACTAGTGTCCTACCTAAAAGGCAAGAAGACTCAAGCTACTATACGCCGTGAATTAAAGCAAGATCGCAACCGAGTAGGCCTAGACTCAAATGTGCTAGGCCTATATGCACACAAAGGGGTTAACTATGAGTCGCAAGGTCCCAGAAAATAATTAAACTTTTAGTAAATTAAGTGCGCTGCTCACCACTAGTTGGCAGCTGACGTAGGCACAGTGTTGGCGATGTCAGCCGGCGATGGGCATTAGCACTGACGACAGTAGCAGTCGACAATAGTTGTCTGTTGACTTTTAGTAGCAACTAGGTACCGGTTGACTGGCCTACGGCGCTTCACAGAGGATGTTGACTGGCCCGGCCACTGCTGAACTTCAGCTCTGATGATGTAGTAGCTGATGATGTAGGCTAGTAGCTGATGTAGTAGATACTGCTCTCAATGCATTCCTATGGAGAGGTCTTCTCTCTTCAGCTGCCGGGTCTCAACTGACTGTGAGCACTGAAATTTTGCTTTTTTATAGCTTTCCGGAGGGTCATGAATATTCATGAGCTGCCATAGGATCCCATGCATTGCCATAGGGTCCATGTATAGCAGTTACTACCATAGGATTCTATGCATTTCCGGGGGGGGGGTGTTACCATTGTCTGAATAGCCAACTGTCGGGAAATTTGATGAAACAAACTTTGGTGGGGTTGCCACGCAGAGTAAAATTTCACCATTTCCCATATACGGTGGGGGGTACCATTGTAACAATAGCCAAAGTGCGGGAAATTGTCTGAAACGCGTTTTTAGCCCAACTTCTAAAAATCGAGAAAAAAAATTTCCCTTTACAACCAAATTTTCATAACAGCCTCTGACACCGGAGAGTCAACATGTCTATCTCCAGGGCTAATTTTCCCATAGGCTTATAACGGGGAACTTCGAAAATTCATAACTTATGTTCCCTTGGGGGAAATGTCCCCATTTTTGGGGGGTGGCACAGCCTCTAAACAATAACTGCTACAGGTAGAGCGCTTCGTGGCTGAAAAATTATACGCTGGATGTAGGGGCCTTACAGCAGAAAATTTTGTGCTAGGGGACAAAATTCAAAAATTTTCGTGCAAAATTTATAATTTGCCTATTTTCTTCATAGTTTATATTAAAAGTAATTGGGAGTGCCTACAAATTTGGTACCTTTAGCCCATTTATCGAAGATTAAAGATCTGCTATTCGTTTGTCCATATGTCGAGCCGTTTCGAAGTTATGAATTTCCGATTGACGGCCATTGGGCCAAATTTGTCGAAATTTTGGGTTTTTTCCCCCGCCAAATTTTTTTGGGGTCGAAAATTAAAATTTCTAAACGTAGGTCACCCGGGCCTGCTCGTCAGTCGTCACCTACGCTAATTTTGTGTAAAAATTTCGTGGTGATCCATTGAGGGACGAAAGTTTACGGCTTGGGTACCAATAAAAAAAAATAAAAAGTTTCTTCTGCAAAACAAAAGTCGATACGCCTAGCGGCGGTCGACTAATGATCGGAATCCGAATCCAGATTCGTCTGATCGAATATCCCCTTAGCCTCACTAACTGGGATGTCACGTGTCCACGTTCCGACTCTTCCGGAAGCAGTATGTCGGAGTTTTCTTGTGTATGTAATTTTTGTAAATTGTTTTTTTTTTGTAAATTGTGTTTTGTTGTTGCCGCACTGTCGATTTAGTTAAAGTGCAACACATATTATTAGTCGTATGTGAATATTGTACGAAAGGATCGTGTTCCATGCTGTCGGTCGGCTTCAGATGCTGTCTGAAGACCGCTATCACTAGTCACTACTACAGACGAAGTTGTGCGGATTTATTTACTCTGTGTTAGATAAATACAAGTGCCGCACGTAGCTGTTGTTGTTTGTCTGCATTAGTTTTTAGGGCTACCAATCAGCTCGTTACATTTATGTCTTGTCAGCCAGCCAACTCGTTACAAGTGAGCACACAACAAAGACATCAGCTGCGGAAACAGTGCTAATTACGTCATGACGAAATTTACCGCTATCACATCAATGTAGTCAATAGCGGCCGTTAAACATACTCTGACTGTGGCCTACTTACACTGAATTACGTTAATGCAGATGAAGATGTCGGACATCTTCATCTACTATACAGTAAATCTCTCATTTAAGTCAAAAAAACTCCGGCATCACGTAACTACTTAACATAATTCATTACGTATAGAAATACACTTGTTGACTGTATATTCGCATGTCATTAATCTGATGCTAATAATTTGTTTTAAAATGCATTTGCATTGAAGCATAAAAGGGGGTGGAGTCTGGGGAGGCCCAGAAAAGTTCAATTCATTATGCTACAAATGCAACAAAACACGCAATTATCGGCTGTACGTAATGGCAGAAATATTTCCATATTGATAAACATAATAATTTTCACAGTTTCGTCAGTGACGGTGTTTCAATGACGTAAACAAAACTTTGTAAACTTCACAAAAATAGTAATAAAATGTCGATTTAGTGACCATTTAAGAAAAAAACACGGATGATAACATAATTGTGGTAAATGAACATTTTTTAGTTGAACGACGAAAAAGATGTCATTGGCTCAGCAACTTTAATGAAGTTGCCATATACCTCCCAATGCATTCCAATAGCGGCCCCTGATGTAGAGTTAGAATCGATTTAAATCCTGGATCAGATTGGCATCCGGTCTGGATGAACGTCCAGTAGACCGGATAGGCGGGTGTAGACCGACCCAGTCTGATGGTACCAGGTGCGGTAACCCATGTGAATGGCATCGATTTGTTGTCCGTTGTTTATGTGTAATAAATTCTCGTCTCGTTGCATAAAACAGTATGTTTATTTACATTATGTTAAAGTCCATCCAGATGTCGATCACATTCATTATCAACACTTAGTTAACTACATAATTTGTCGCGTTTTCGGACAAACAACACGGTGCGTTTGGTATGTAAACAAACCTTATGTCACATGGCAGTGTCTATAGTTCAGATACCCGTGTGGTGTTTAAACATACATCGAACGCCGGTACGTTATGCAGGGTTACGTCAGGTGCCAGATGGCGCTTGGTGCATCACGTGCCAGACGGCTAATTGACAGATCTGGTACCAACAAGCGTTCATTCTCGCCGTCATGCACTGTAGTAGATTGTATTATGTTACCTTACATTGGCCTGCTTGAAATTTAGGCAGACCGGAAACAATGTCACTCGGTGAATAAACAAACAAATGAAACTTCATAGAAGTGTTCAATTTATTGAAATAAAACAAAAGAAAAGACAAACAAATGCAAGTAAAGTTTACTTACCGTTGTGCATTATGTTCAGTAACCAATTTGCAGCATATATTTAGCAAAAAATTTGTGAACTAAAGTACTAAACGACATTTGCAGGTGACCGCGTGAGTGCCCTGGTAAATCGGATTGGGTTCTGGGTCGGCCGAAATTGTGGATGAAATATTGGGTACTGGGTCCGATCTGTTTTTTTGTGGACTGTTCGAACTCTTCCCTGATGTTCACCTATGCCCAGTGCTCAACATGGACTGCATAATTATCACATGCAAGTAGACAAGCACTTACAGGGAGGGTGGTGCTGAAAATGAATGACGAACAAAGAAAACTAATGAGCAAGATTTCTACTTACAAGTGTGTCGTGCGGTCTCTCAGAAGCAGAGCTTCTTGTTTTTGTTTGTTTCCCTTATCACTTGCTTCTTTTTGCTTCTTGTAACTGGCTTTTTTACTTGCTTATATATATATTTTTTTTGTTGACTACCCTGCTTTGTTTTCAGGCTAGATGTTGTAAAAGGTGACTAAACATTTGTCTTGAATTATTTGTTGTACTTTCTTGTATTTGGTGATTTGTATTTACTATTTTGTCGATTTAGTGTTAGTTTATTTAGTTTTGTGTTAGCCTAGGTTTATAACATTGTTATGTTTTTTTGCTGTCCTTATTTTTGATGTTCTCAGTACTAGTCAAGAGATAGGCTGGGAAGAGCATCTTTGATATGATTAATTTCTGTCGAGAGGGATGTTTAACCTGAACACATTCAGTCAGTTATGCGTAATTACTGAGATTACAGTCTGAACCCTTATTGTACTGACCGTAAATGTCTTTATCAGCTCCCATTTAGCATCATACTGTAAAACTGGAAACCGGGCTTAAATACCAGCCGTTTAAATACAAGCCGGGAATCTGACACAATTGTTCTAATAGATTTTTTCAAGTTTTATGTTGTTCGATTGGTTTTTGTTACTGACCCTGTTACATTATGTTATGTTGCTAATAAACCACTTACTTTACAACAATACAGTATTGTAATGATGTTATGTGGAACAGCTTTCTGTAATCCTTTGCATTCAAAACATTTGTGTTTCACTTACCATTCTTTTAGCCATCCCTCAGGGAATGGCTTATGTTTTTCCACAGTATTTTTTATAGACAGTGTATCTTAGCCGCCCTTAACAGATTGCCATGAAATGTGGTGTGTGGTCAGGTCTTAAAACCTACTTTCAAAAATTTTTCCCACTGCTAAAAATTTGGCATATGGAAAACCTCAGACTGACTGTCATCAGTTGTTAGTTTTATTACATTACAGACCACAGATATAAATATCTATGGTATGTGATGTAAAGAAACTAACTAAACCAAAAAAGCACAAAGTAACAAAAGTAGACAAATTTAACTGTTGAAATGAAGCACATATTTTGCGGCAGGCAGCTCTGGTGGCAATCCTACCAGATAATTGCCATCCATCTGGTTTGAATTATTGTACATTAGTATGGGTCTGCTGAGGGAAGAGGATTGTAGTCTCAAATAGTGTTTTGCCAATACATCCAAGGCATCGATACCCAAATAAATATCTGTCATCTGAACATCCATACTACACCATCTGTTGTGTTCGGCAGTATTTGAGCACACTCTTTAGATTACTTGTTTAGATAAAAATACCACTACAGTGTACTTCGAAATAAGTCATGTATTTAGTAAATGTCTTGGGTGTGTGAACACTAAACCGCAACTTATGTATTTACCACACCACCGTAGTCATTTTTCAATTTTTCTTGTCCATTGTGGTTGGTTGGTAATGGTATTGACTGACATATTGCTTTTGTAATAATTATGTGATGCAGTGAAACTTCAGAGGCTATATTTAATAATGTGACATGCACATGCGTGTCACACTTACCTTATGAGTACGACATCTGTCTGCCCCTGGGTTAGCAGGGAAAAGCGCACTAGGCTGGGCCTGGGCTAGGCTTCACCACCAAGCGTTGCGACACCCTACAGCATTTCAACATATAGAACTCACCTACAACTGAGAATTGCTTGGGGATGGCGTGTGGGCCCGTTGGCAGCCTGTGTCTACGGGGCTGATAATGCCCTGCCCCTTCACGATACATACATACGTACGACATCTGACTGACGTGTCTGTCTGTCCATAAGTTCGTGAATTGTGATCACAGCGCAACAGAAAGTGGAAATGGGCACATGGGAGATGTTGGTGTCCTTGCTGCCTGCATGCAAATTTCGGAAGCCGACTGAAATCATATTATCTTGTGATGTGGCAAATGTGGAGTGGCGGCAATTACCTGCTTCTATATTTCCAATGTTCAACAACTTGAATGTCAGCTTTCTCATAATTTGATTAGCTGTTTATTTTGTTCTTATACTCGACCTTCTTTAAAACTTTAAACTATGTGTATTGTTTAGCTACATGTTGTTTACACTTGAATAAATGAACAAATTTATGATGCAGTTTGTGTACTGTTGATGGCACTACTGATTAAGTATAGTAGTTATGTTTGATATTCAAACATATGGTTGCTTCTGTTCAGTTCACTTGACCTGTAGCCCATACATTACTTATGTCAAGCACAGAACAGATTATCTGTCTCATGTATAACATTTAATGGAAGGCTAGTGGTAGATGGAGACATAGACACATTAGTACCCTTGCTAGTAGACTTGAGTGTCTGTTTGTTATCAGTGTTTGAAAAAATGTGTGCAACAACCCAAAAAGAGGTAAAAAAAATCATGATTTTTGGATTTTGAAAAAATGTACGCACAGATTTAGAGACCTAAACATACAAAAACACACCCACACTCTCGTTTGGACAATGGCTCGGTCATGATGAGGTTGCTGAAAACTGAACTGCCGAACTCCACATTTACTGTTCTGATCACTTGGTGCAGTTGAAAGACCTGAGGACTAATTTTTTTTGCTAAGCGTTATTAGTTTATGGCAGGAGCTGTGAATAAACTATCAGTATTGAACTGACATATTACATACTGAACATCAATGTTGCAGCTCAGTTCATACTTCATGCATGACTCAATTGTTGCTGTGAATATCAAGAAAAGCAGATCAACTGACGAAGTGCAAGATACAAAAGTTACTTTCTACTGACAACATTGTTGGATTAAAAAATCATTTTCTGGTTAGTTGACTTTGTCACCTAATGTGCTGGTGTTGCATATGAAATACCTTGTGAAATCTGGAAATTCAGAATACCACTAAACTTTCCAACCCAGTCTAGTCATCGGGTAGAATTAATAAATTTCATGCATTTGTGAGCAGTGACGTGATTGTGACAGAATATAAACTAACAAAAAATCGCTAATGACTGCCTATTTATGCTGAATTACGCCTCTCGGCAATTTACATAAATTTATAGTGTGATCACAGTAAGAAACTGTTCTAATGATTGCATATGCAAATTAACTTGCAACATCGTCGAAAAGTTATTTCTTAACTATCAGCGGCATCTGGGAGTATGTGTAGCACTTGTTATGTGCAAATATACTAAGGAATAACTGTCTTCGGATCTTCACTCTCTTATTGATTGTATGTTGGAAACCGCTTGACTTTATTATTATTTTCTCTGCCATTGTAGCTAGGCTGGTTTGGAAAGTCAATGTCCTGTGGCAAGTAATTATGTAAGAAAGTAACCATAATGTCACAGTTTCATTAAATATAAATATGCACAAATGTTTGCAATATTTTAAAAAGCTGTTGTTAACTAAAGTACATTTACTGACATTTTAATTGCAAAGAATTAACATTTGAGGAAGAATATGATGAAAATATCAAAGGGTTGTTTTTGAAACATGGTTATTTTAAATTTTCAAATCTCACAATGTGATGTAGCAACATAATTAAGGTGTTGTGGAAATCTCCATAAAAGTTTGATAGAGAATTACGTTAGGAATCTGTCTGTGAAAGAGTTTTAAAAATGAGCCTTCATTTGCCGAAGTTGTAATCAAAATTCAAAGGGGGTGTTTTCTTTAAACACAGTGTACAATGCTTTTCTGTTATATCGCAGTATAAATATCAAGGTAATGAACAGTATTTAGTGTCTTATTTAGCAAATAATGGAGACATGATAAATTGTAAACTTGTACTGTATTAAGACCAGTCATTCAAAATAAGAGTTTCTGAATGGCATTTCTAACAGTTTGGAATGGCAAGTATTTCTGTGGATGTGATAATGTTGCATGTATTGTTCTACAGGAAGTGCACACGAAAAGTCCAGCATTCAGTACACAATGATTTACAAAACTATAAAGATTGTTGATCTTAATCCTGCTGTGCCAGATGATTCAATGCATGATCTACTGTGTGAGAAGTTTTCCAGTTTTCCTGATGTCAATATCAACATCACTAATCAAGACAAAAATCGCATTGCTTACCTGCACTTCACCAGCCATGCTGATGCATGTGCGGCAATGAAGGAAAACAGCTGCATTGCAATGTTTGGTTATGCATCCCGTGCTATTCCTGTTCTTGACAAACCAGTAAGCAAAGGATCGGCACTGAATGACCCTGCATTGGGTGAAAATAATGCTGTTGCTGAGTACTCAGAGGATTCATTCAGAAAGTCAGACGAAGGTAACGAATATGAAGAAGATGCCGACCAACACAAGGCCAGCCCTCGGAGAGAACATGATGATTATCGTGGACGTGGCAATCGTGGTGCCGGTTTGTTTCCACGCAGACGTGGTGGTCAGCAGAGAGGTTTTTTCAGTAGAAGAGGACGTGTTAGAAGCAGACCTTACTATTTAACATCCAGAGGATTCCGTGGTGGTTACAGAGCTTATATCTTATCAAAAGCAGGTGATAATAGTGAACAGAGATCACACGCTGAAGAAGGTAGTGAAAACAAAACCAAGATAATTGATGAAACTGTAGAGAAGGAACCAAACAGTACTCTGTATATTGGATCAATGGATGCTTCAGTGAGAGACATTGACTTAAGACGCCTGTTTAGCAATTTTGGATACGTATTGGATGTGGAAATCAAAACTCCAACACCATCTAATTGCTTTGCTTTTGTTCATTTCCTTACAATGGATATGGCTCATCTTGCTAAACAGCAAATGAAAGGTAAACCCATTGGTCGCTCAATTCCATGTTTGGGTTATGGGAGAGATGTGGAAACAAAATATCTGTGGGTAGGCGGACTTGGTTCATGGACCAGTGAAGATATGTTGCATTTAGAATTTAGCCAGTTTGGTGAAATTGAGAAAGTTGAATGGCCTAAAAACAGAGACTATGCTTTTATTGTGTTTGGCAGCATACAAGATGCTATTGATGCTAAGCAGGTGATGCATGGCAGTCACATTGGTGAGCCACCACATCGTCTTCGAGTCTCTTTTTCTAGCTTTCATCAGATGACTTCTGTTTGGAATCACAAACATGAATTTCCACATTTTCCTAGAAAGAGGGGGGTCTCTCATTCAC
>Ga0209782_1000606_pt1 | contig 16325 bp, 17 predicted proteins | sample WorMetmaBAHAMAS1_FD_187390 | JGI IMG/M metagenome (GOLD analysis project Ga0209782, IMG submission 187390) | Marine gutless worms symbiont microbial communities from Max Planck institute for Marine Microbiology, Germany - Inanidrilus... | ecosystem: Host-associated > Annelida > Digestive system...
AAATAACCCTACATTCTGGAAAAGCGCTGATGCTGTTGTTGCAAAAGCAAACCCAATGCTATGCTAAGCTAATCTTGCCCTACATGTGTGTAGATTTTACTAGCCCACCATATTTTATGTGCTGAGACTCATTTGGGGGGGCTACGTCCCTGGTTCTTGGTGTTTGCACGGCCAGTTACAGAGCTGCATGCTATCTCCTGTCGAGTGAAGACCAAGTCCATGAGGTTGCGGGTCATGATTGTTGGCCGATCACATCTAATTAGACTCAGCTTGCACCGTGGTACTAATATGCCACAGCACTTAGATGGAACTGCCTTCAACAACTTGTTAAGTTGTTATCCTCAGAAACACTGATTACTGGCTTTCTAACAGCCTTCTTTGGCAATACAGCCTTCACACCAATATCAGACTGTAGCCCACTGGCAGCAACTTTAGCAACTGTCATGTCAGCATCATGCCACTATCACCAGACATCTGAACAGGAACACCAGTCAGAGATGGAAAATCATCTTCTTTGAACATTGCAGATTTGCTCAGAGAACTCTGTGCACAATGTAAGGACTGATTCTCAGACATCACATCCTTCAAAGCCACTTTCAGGTCAACAAACTCCTGACGCAGCTGGGACATCATACGAACTTCTTGGCGCAAAAGTGCAAATTCCTGTAGTACAGCAGAAATATCAACATGGTCTACTCCAACTGCAGGAAGACGAGCTCAATCCAGTGCATAAAACATTGTCAAGTTGGATTCTGGGTCCAAGCACACTTTCGCAATGTCAGACATTGTCTTTCGAATTTTGTCTTTTCAGCACCTTCCTGCTTAGGCAGCCGCTTCTCAGGGACATATTCTTTCAACAACACCCTTGCCATCACTGTGTAGAAGCCGGAGTGCACACTGACTGGATCGTCAAAAGCCAGTGTAGTACTCCGCTTCTGCACGAAACATAACAGCTCAGTCTGATGCAACCCTAGCTTCAGCATCGTCGAGCTCACTGCCAGCACCCCAATCCGCATACTGTGCTGGCACTGCAGTGAATCACCACTGGCTGCCAGTGCTGGCGTAATGCTGGTTGCCAGTGCTGCGCCGGCACCGAAATGAAAATCGGCCCACTATTGGGCCGTCACTGCTGGGTCAGCGCTGGCTGCCAGCAGCGGTTCAGCGCATACGTTTAGCTATGTTCCAGCACTGGTTGTCTACGCTATTGCTATTGTTCTTTTATATGCTGATTATATAACACGTCAGATTTAATGCTCTGGAAAAATTTATTTATTGCTTTACGTCTTACTTGTCACAAAATATAGTCATTTCAGACACTTCCTTCCCAGCCAATCACTTGGTTTAAATTAGTACTAGAAAACTAAATCAAACACAACAAAAGCAAATATATATGCATCCATAACAAAAGCCTACTACAACAGTAAATTGAACCCAAAAACTAAAACCAAGATTGGTCTCGACCTCTGGTCTGGAAGTGGAATGAGTCTTTCTGGAAGAAGTAATTGAGTCACGAAATAAGTAAGCAAGGAAGAAAGTATAAGGAATTAAGAATAAATTAAGGAAGTTAAATAAACAATTTATATATAGTGCCGAAATCAACAATTATGAATCGGTGTACTGCCGCGCCATATGGAGCCCATACGGTCTCCATGTCTCTCTACAGAAGTTGAAACTTACTGTACTCATTTAATTTATGATGAGACTATTCCAGATAGGTTAATTGTAGACATATATGGCAGTGAAAACAAAACTAAATGTACTTAAGATCAATGAATTACCGTACTGCAACAGCTAGTGAACAATAGCCGTTTTTCTTTTCACTCGATTTATATTGATGAAGTTGCAAAGCAGGCATTTTTACAATGTTTATGTGTGTTCGCAATAATAATTGTTCGAACAGCACACCAAATACATACACAATCACTTTTCCTGTCAATTATGACATCAATTCTTCAACTATCACGTTCATGTACAAGGCCATGTGCATGTCAACTCGTCACCAAACATAACGTCAACTCACAATTAAACGGAATAACAGAAAAACTGTAGAATATTCTCACTTAGTGGCTTGCTGACATCACAAATGCATTATGTACTGCATGCCAGAGAGGTTAATTACTTCAAACACTGAAGTACTTCTTGGCTTTGCAATGGACAGCTAGCATACGACCCAAGTGCCTGTTACTATAGGGGATCTTGTCCCCCATCAATAACAAATAGTTCCTTGGGCCTACCCAAATCAACATCCAAACAGCACAGTAATCAGTTCAGCCACTTCTGTGTGTCTTATATATGTAACCAACAGACAAACATGCAGCCCAACCATGCTACACTAGTTAAAAGTGGCTGCTATGTAGCATAATAAAATCAGGGTTCCCAGTCTCAGACGTGACGTTCAATAATTAAAGGCTTTTAAACTCCTATAGGCTTTCCAGCGTCCGACGAGCCCATTTTGTCACATGCAATGCCTATTCCACAGTGTAACAATCAAGAAATGACTACAAATGGCTGGACTTCTTGCTCAACCCTCCTGGAGATGGCAATAAAGGTGGCGAAGCTGTACGTCGAGCTGAGCGGTTGGACCTCTGCTTCGACCGTCTTGGAGATGGCGAAGCCATACGTCGAGCCGAGCGGCTGCGCGACTGCCCATACTGTTGTAGTCCTCGCAATGTTTTACGGTGCTGACGTGCTTTTCGCTGACTGCGTTTGGCACGTCCACCATGCCGGTCGGGTGCACCACGCAGCCATATCTTCATTTCTTGTTCAATTTCTGCTACAGTAGCCCTCGAAGTCAGTGAGTTCTTCCGTGCTGCATCTGTACAAAATATCCACTATTATCCCTTATTAACAAGCAATCAAGAGGCTGACTAAAACAAATGGAGGTGATTTGATTAAGTGATTTCAGGTGACCATTTTTTTACTTCAGAAATTGTAACTTACTGCATTCTAAGTACTGGTTAAACAACAACAACAACCGTTTTATGGCCCTATATCCGGGACTACCCGGGTGAGCCGGTACCAGAAGAAACATTCATCCACTCACCGACCTTCATCATCGGCCAACCTTTATCAGCTTCTTCCATCTACCACGATCCATAGCATCTTCCTTGTTTAATTTACGTGCTTGACAGTCTTTTTGCACAACCTCTCTCCAAGTCCTCTTAGGCCTACCTCTTGGTCTGGAGCCCTTTACTTCATACTCCATACATTTCTTTACCCAGTCAGTGTCTTCTTTTCGCAACTGCTTGAAAGTACCAAGATATTTCTGCAGGCTCGATAATTAAACAAAATAGCAACTTTATCTAACATACAAAGCTAGAAAAACGATGCCACATTTATATAGTTCATAAGCACACTAGCTGTAGTAATATCATCTTCTCCACCAGATGTTTTATTTCTCTAATATATAAGCTAAATCACACTACAGATAAATGCAAATTCAATAAAATAACCAACTTGATGAAAGAAATCGTGTTTCTTTCCAATAAAGACAACAGTAAATATCACATATGAATCAAAAATAAAAAGTAGAATTAGCATATGGTTGATGAAGAATACTGACCACTCAAAACACTGGCCAATTCAAGCTGCTTGAACCCATGCTTCCTCGTCAATCGTCCAGCCCAAACAAACGTCCTGGCTAAATCTGGGTGCAGAAGCTTGTTCATTGTACGGCTGATAAAATCTTTGACAGTCGCTCCACCAATAACTGACAAGTAGCTGACCTATTATAACAAGCATGACGATTGCACAAACTGTGTGCCAAATATTATGACAATATTAATCACACTGGATTCATGAATGTCCACAGCACAATATTACCAATACTAAGTAAGTAAGTGGATTTATATAGCGCATAATGTTATCAACCTCTAATGCGCTGCATGCACTAGTATCGCGCAGTAGTAGTAAAAACAAGTGCACAAAGTAATTTTGGAACAGGCCACATTGCCGTGCACTTTTTTCACCTCATGGTGGTCGAGTCCATTGTGACACTGCACTTTTGTCTTGACGACCTATACCATATGCTGATAAGTCGGCAGCCCTATGCTGCTGTACCGTGTTGCTGCGTAGATGGCAGTATACACAGTCCATATCATATAGTCATATAGGGCAAAACACCTCCCCAAATTACACCTTCCCATGAGGATCTTGCTACACTCTAACACATGTTTACTGGGGCCCACATGAGTCATGTCTCCCAAGGGCATCTCAACTGGTTCAGCCATTCTGCAGGGCTCAGGATGGTGACCAACACACACACACACACACACACACACACAGACACATTAACAGATCACACTACTCTGTCTGTAGCAATAGGCCACTTTGCACTATATGTGCGATGTGTCGTACAATACACATACACACATACAAGCGTTTCTCGGTCTTTTTTCCGTGACTACCCGGGTAAACCGGTGCCAGAAGAAATCTTCCTCTGGACTTTATGATGCAAGGGAGGATAACAGATGCAGACAACAACCATCCGGCTGGGTGCCACTCCATCCTGTCTGAGCGATGACCTCCATGTACATTCCCCATTTTTTACAGGCCAGATGCCCTTCTTGCCACCCAACGAACAGTGTCAAAGTACTGAAAGCAATAACAATTAATTTATAATTTTATATCCATCCAGGTAGTAATAACAGAAACTGTGCAAGCAATAATCAATTTAAAGAAATGTGCAACACAATAACAGTGACTAAAATATACCAGCTGACTGTAAAACTCTTTGGACTTCAGCTTCTGTTCAATCTCGAGCACAGCTTCGTATGAGTTCAATGGCATGTCACACGGCAGTTTTATCTTGTCTTTATCATTGCCTCGCTTTTGCTGCCTGACTACCTCCTGCAGCAGCTGCGTATTGAATGTCACTCGTTCCTTAATATCTGCCACCTGCTTGGTGAGGTCAGCTAACACCATGCTAATACCTTCATTGCTCACACGTGCTGGTGTCACTGATCCAGCTCCTGCACAATGACCACATCTGACTGTCACTGAGCCACTTTTTATTGTGGACTGCTTTGGTTATCTTGTCGTGATGGTATATAGATTTAGCTAGCATTCTAAATCTGTTTTATGTTATGCACTGTGATAAATAATGCCAATATATACGACTTTTATTCTCATAATACCACCTAACAACATTTCACACTCACAGTTCACCACTGCCGGCAAAGACCAGTGGTTCTGCTACTGCTTTACAAAACCAAGATCAGTCGAGCACCTCAAGACCAAGACTGTGAAAAAAGGACAGTAACCCTGGCCATAACTACATAAACTATATGATTACAACCAGGTGCAAGAAATACATGCACAGTAAAGACGTTTTCTAATGTTATTTGTTAGTTAGTTATTTAGTTGGAGTTTAACGTCCCTTTTCAGCACAAATATGGCTATATCAGAGACGAAAGGTCATGGGTGGAGAGCTATCTCTTCCCAGTGACGAATGGCCAGCAATATATCAACCTCCAACCTGGCTGTCTTTTTGTTCAGCTGCCACAAAAGGGAAAGGTATCTGGTACAATAGGAAGAGATGGAAAAGTAAGAAAATAGATGAAGTGAGTAAGAAAGGAAAGAAGTGAAGAGGTAACAGGTAGATTAGAAGGTGGAAAGTGAATGGGTAATGGGGGATTCTGCACCAGGCACACACAGGGCAAGTTATATGCTAAAAATCTCACTCATTAATTGGCCTGCCTACACACCTCGCAAAGGCGTGGAAGATGGCATTCTGGGCACAGACAAACTCAGCTGAGAATCACGGCATGCTGGAAACGGAACTGTCTCCCCAACATGTTGCACAGCCACTGAACTTGGTACATTATATGGCACAGGACTTTCACTTGCAGACTCGTCAATCTTTCTTCTGGCTAACTTCGACATATCACTTCCTACATGCAACAAACAGAATAAACCATTCATAAATTGCGGCATTTAGGCGGTTGGCTGGTTGGTTGAAGATTAACGTCCCCTTTCAGCACAAATACGGCTATATCAGAGACAACAGTCAGGGGTGCAGAGCTATCTCTACCCAGTGAAGGAAGGCAGCGATATATTAACCTCAACCCTGGCCGCCTTTCTGTTCAGTTGCCACCCAAAGGGAAAGGGATTGAGAGGCTCATTTAAATTATTATGCTAGTACCAACAACAGGGGGGAGACATCTATCACACCGCAAGACAAAACTAAACCAAATACTACTAAATCGAACATGCACCCTTAACAGATAACACAGAATAAACACACAAAAAACTAAAGCCAGGTTTAGTACGCCTCATACGACTTAATTCTGGCCTGGAAACGGAGTGGGTCTATTCGGGTAGAAAGGGAAGGGCTGGACAAGTAAGAAAAGTGTTGGAATAAGAAAGGTAAAAAGGTGAGAAAGAAAAGACAGAACAGAGGGTGGGGAGGTGAATGGGAAGGGGAGACGTTGTCTCCCCTTGCCATATCGGCCTGTACCCGACACGGGGTCGGCATTTAGGCAATGTTTTAACGTTGCGAAATCCAATATTCTCTTAGCACCTTGGCAGCTCTGCATATGGTGCTATACAAGTTTGAGCAAAATAATAATACTAGAACAAGAAGCTCAGCCATCACAGAGGGACAGCTCTATGTGCCATGTCAGTTGCAACCTTCTTAACAGGGACTAAACAGCCAAACTGACCATCAAGGTCACCAGTATTGATGCCATTTGATAAGCCACATGATTTCCTATTAGTTTTCTACTATAATCATGTCACTATCCTGTAGATGGTAGAGCAGGGCTTAACGTCCCCACGAACACATATAATAGGTCATACCGGGGACGGTTTTTACAGGTCAAATGACCCAACCGACAGTGTCAAAGCATTAAAGGAAGATATGGTCTTTGGAACTAGGCTTCGATCCCGTCAGGCCCACCTCACACTGCTTACAATACTAAACATATAATATGCATATATAATAACACAAACATATAGGCTATACGACAAACTACACAGTATGAAATGGGCGGACTGGATACAAAACATGGTCCTGTAAGAACTGCTCACATATGCGTGCATACCATTGCGTACAACTGTCGTATACAACACACACAGAACAGTTCTGATAATCTTCCCTCCTATCCTCCAAGCAATCACCACATCTCAGATGACGCCACAGGAGTGGAGGGGGCACTATCCTGTATTATTTTGTTGGGGTTGACAAGTGTGGCGGCAATGCAGCCTCTTTCGTAGTACAAATTTTTGGCAAACTTGTTACTATTAACACAGAACATCATGCACAGCACTGAATGTGTCAGTAGTGCATCTTGAATCTATAACACTGACTCCGATGCTACAGCATCTACAGATGCCTGTGCCATCAATGGCCTACTGCGACCGTGACCTCTTAAAATCTAATAAGAATTGTGGAAATCAGTCAAGATTTCACTGAATTTATAGCTAGTAAAAGAAAGCACATTTTAAGAAAACAGTGTAATTTCATGAGGTAGTGCAGCAACATACTTAAGGAGTGGTGGACAATGTTATGTCAGTTTTGTAGTAAATTTCATAGTCTTTCTAGCAGTGAAAGAATTTCGAAGATACATTAACTTTTGGCCGAGTTACTGCTAGTTAAACCTGGCGCGTTTTTGGGACACAGTGTACATTCAGAATATGCTTAATTGTTGCCAGTTGCCACCATCATTAAGCTGTTTGACCTTCATTTTGCCAGAGATGTCTACAACTAATGACTAGCTACACTCCCAAACTTTAGTGTTACAATAATAAACCTTGGCTACCTGACGATTATATCACATCAGTCACCTGTCTGACTGTCTGTATGCAATCACCTTTATCAGTGGCTGAGGGTCCAAGACAAAATTACACTGCGTAATGTACACTACATACCACACAAACAGTTCAAAAGAATACACATTCAGGTACGTGCTCTTACTTGCAGATGACAATGCTGCAGAGCGTAGTCCAACTGGAACGGATGGAAGAGCCGGAACAGTACGTGACTCTTTGATTTTTGATGCTTTATGTGGGGGTTCAGTAACTTCGTCAACTTCAAGCGATACACGGCAGCGTTCATGCCGTGACTTCTTGTCATCAGTTGCTGACTCAGCTTCAACATCAGATCTGCATTCTGCTTTGTTGCGGATTACAATGGCTCCACTATATTGAGCTACAAGGGGCACACATCAACATAGGAGAAACTGGTGCTTGAAATACAAAGAATGAGAACGCAGTACATCACAACACTCTAAAGTCATCATCTGTTTGCAAGATAACATCAATTCAGTCCTCTAGTGAAGACCAGCAGTGCCAAGACAATAATCAAGACCGCAAAATTTGTCTTGAACATAATCTTAAGGACTACATCTCTGCATTGATTTTTTGTAAGCTAATTGGTATAAGTTACATTTCTCACAACCGTTGTCTAACAGAATGTACTACACGAGCAAGCAAATACAATAACTTGCAAAAGTCAGTACATGAAATACTACTATTTTGTAGCATTATGACCATCACCTGCAGATCCAAGTAATTTAACTTCATATTTTGGCCAATTCTTCTGTGGTGGAGACCGCTTTTTGACAATGGTATCATCTACAGGTCTCGGTGACCAGTAGCTGAACAATTTTTTCTTTTCCCTTACCAACCAGTTTGACGGCACAATTGATACCAACAGTGGATCATAATCCACCCATTCAACAACTGCAAAGTTAAGTTCCATGATCACATCACATCAATTCAGTCACAGTGCACATGGAAATATGAAGTGCAGCTGCAACAACAATAAAACGTATTAATTTCAACATCACTGCACAGTATTAATAGGCTACTAAACCATCAAAGACTACTGTAACAAGCTTAACAAATAACTAAATAGCGGCAAAGTGACAGTTCAAAATTGGCACGCCATGGCCAGTAACCTGAAAATGAATCATGTGACGCTGACTACACCCCTTTTAAAGGTTATTTTGTCATCTGTATGCTGGACCTTGGCATAGCATACATGTGTACAAAATTTGATGACTCTAGCTTCATCCATTTCTGGTTGGTGCTCAAGAAAAATTTAATGGTTCACGTGATATGACCACACCCCTTTCAGGGGTGGTTTGTCAACTGCGGGCTAGCACTTGCTACAATTAACCTACGTACCAAATTTAAAGTCTCTAACTCCACCCACTATGAAGATACGAAAGGCGATAGAAAATGTCGAAAATGGGGTGGTCTGGGATAATTAGGGTCACTCAAGCACCATTCGATAGAGCGCATATGAGTTTCTATTAGTGATCCGTAGAACCTATCTCCCTATCTTGCACCATTTCTGAGATACAGCGAAATTCTGGTCGAAAATCGCCGATCTGAACCTACCCCGCCTCTATTTAGCACCCCTCTTGTGGGTGATTCCGTCGGAATTTCGCCGAGACTTTGGTATCAGAAAACTAGTCACTGGGCTATTGTAAGCCATTATTTAAGTGATTCTCAGTTTAGCCATTTTTATAGAACACCTACTTGTGACATACAGACTGACAGGCACACGACGGCAGATAGTAAAGTAAAGTAAGTAAAGTACTACTCTAGCATAGCATAGCAGCGCACGGTAGAAATCCGTCACTACTTAGGTACCAAATTTCATTAAATTAGTTAAGATTTTACAAAATGGGAGAGAAAATCCATTTCAGGCCTACCGGCCTGGCACGCCATTAATAACAGTAAAGCAGTGCTTACAATACAAGAAAGCATACTCACACTCAATGACACCACACAGTGTTGGAAGTGATCATTTGTAAGCACTGCTTTATGCACGTTCATCAACTAATGTGTGAACAATGGGAAGGGCTGCATACAATGACTTTGTGTTATTTGCATCTGACTTAGCAGACAAAGGCAATAAGAGGCACTTTGACAGCACATCGTCAAAAGGACATGTCGACAGTGTTGGCATACACCCACAAACTTTATAGATTTCCAAGCACGATGATGACAATGGAGACTCAAACAAATCTAACACCTTCTCAAATCGTCTGTACACAATATACACAGCACTGCAGTGTGACAAAATATTTACAGCTTTCACTGGTCCAATATTTCTTACTAACACACAACAATCTGCAGACCGCTTAATATTAATCTTGTAAGTTTTGGCATTCAACTGTGCATATTGAACAGCATCACTGTAACCATGTGGAACTGGTCCATCAGTGTGTTCCCTTTCACACAAGATCCTGTCCACACTGACAACACCAAGTTCACTGAAAGCTGTACGTTTTTCACTCAAACGTCTAATAATTTGAGGAAGTGGGCAACTGCGTTTTCGTACAAGTTTCTTTAGTTCTTGTAACTTATTTTCATATGGGAAAGCACTGACAAGGTCAAGACAGCCATGTTGTTTGACATCAGCGGCTAAATGCGTCAAGCCATGCACATTGTATACAATGAAGTCTTCGCCATAGATATGTTTGGCTTGTTCGACGAACAAACAAAGTAAGGAATGTGCATAATCAGCATATGGTCCACAAAACTTTGGCGACACCAGCAGGGTAATTCCTACCGAGAGTAACAGAAAGTGGTTATATACTGCATCTGACAACACACCAGACAGTACTACTGGTCCAGTGTACAATAACAATTGCCTAAATTCTGTCGCCTTCCACCGATCTAATTCGGATATACACCTTGGTTTGCGTGCAAATTCAGAGGAAACAGAATTTCGGAGATTTACCAGTTTACTGGACAGCTGCCGAACAGCACCTGCACTCAATCTACTTGCTTTTGAAGTACTGTCTTTGTGTATGGGCCCACGAAGCCAGAAAGCAAGAAGCCTGCGACAGACTCCGAGACACACCAGATGCATGTAATCAAGTACAAAACATGTGACTAAGCCCACAGGCAATACAGCTAGAGGAGACGGACCATGATGATGGGCTTCATCAGACATCAAGCTGAACTCTTTGTCTGTTCGCAACTTTCCATCCATCTTTGGAAAAGTCATTTTGTAGTCAATATGTACACCTTTTTGTTTACATTTTTCACAACCGTAATATGCAGTGTGAGATTTTACATTTTTTATAAATGCTCGGGCTGGTGCATCGCAGACAAAGCATCCTATTTCTACATTTAATTTAATATCACCATACCAAATGCCTTCCACGAGCAAGCTACTCAGTTCCTGGACGAAATCTTCTAGATATTCAGACAGTGAAGCCGGTTTCTTAGAACCACAGTATAAACCAACTACAAAAGGTCTGTGACTGAGCTGCCTAGCAAGACACAGCACTGGCCACAGCTCCACACTGGAGCTCTTGAAAACAGGTAAGCCATCAAAGTTGAACTGTAACACTAAGGTTGTTCCCTCATATACATTTTGCTGTTGAAGTAAGTCTACCAAACCACATTGTATGCCAAAATAGCTATAATGACCAATTTTGCCATCAAGACACACAACCTCCTTTATGTCATAAGTGGTGGGGGTCTTCTTCAAAGTTCTAGGATCAATTGGCAGACTGGAATGGTGCGGTTTCAGAATAGATAATAACTTGCCCAATGCAGTGTCGGTAACACTGTAATGCACTGCCCACTGAGCTAATTGAACACATAAGGGAGGTTTCTCAGATTCGTGTTGATCGTCAACATCCGAGTCAGAACTTGAATAACAATTATCACTGTAACTGCACAACGAAACTTCATCATTATCATCCTCACCATCATCACCAAAACCAAAACGCACATTAGCATCAGTCGTTGGTTGAAAATCCATTCTTACATACTCAGGCATGATATCATTATCACTGGTAGTGTCGAACACCTCTGGGGATGTACCGCATTCACGCGTATCTTCCACAGGGACATGCAATAACTGCATTGTGTTCGCAACCGAGTTCGCAATACGCCTACGAACTGAACTGTATGATGTGCCCGAACGAGATTTGTATTCGCTATCCATTGAACACAATATTTAGACCAACAACAATACAGTAATACCTGCACAAACTATTTTACAAATAAAATACCAACACAACTCAATTTACACAGTGCCGCCATTTTACGAATTACGGACATAGCGGTACAATAAATAAGTAACACTGGAAGAAATATGCCTATTGCGCGTGGACACAGGCATCACTGCTCGAAAAACTTACATGGAAAAAAGATTGCATGCTGAAATAACTACATTATTTCAGCATGCACTCTTTAAGCTATTTAATTAAACTATTTAAACAGTGATTTTTTTCTCAATATTACAATTAACTTATTTCGTCAATTATTAAACTGCGCCAGTGCTAGAACCACACGTATATTGATTATTTATAGGCGTATAGGCGATTGGCGCCCCTGTTACAAACCACGACTCTAGCTGGCAGAAATATCGTTCATAAACCATGCACGTTCGTAGGCCTATGATTAAAGAACGTTACATAAGGCATGCAGTAGTTGACTCGATGCTCGTCCAGCAATGGCAATCCGTACGTCAAACTTCCTAAGCTGTGCCACGTCTGGCGCAGCAACGGCTAACCGTGCCTCAAACGCCGTCAGTAAGCCGTCACTGGCCCGGCGCTGGCATGCGGAAGCTGTTAGTTACAAGTACATGTATAACTGTTTTTAGTTAATTTTTGGCCATCACTGATGCAGAGCATATAGACCTATGGCTTGCAAACTGAATTGTAATAACAATACTAGAAATGCGTGGCAAAGCCTAGCGTATAGCCCACTCGGCGCCACCTAGAGAATACTAATGACACACACTTGCTGATAGCCGCTTTGCCTAGCAGCCCGCCCCCTACTGAACGTACCTGAAGTCACACAAGAAAAATTTTCAACGCTGACTGTACAACTTCTTATGTCTTAAACTCTGAGGTCACTGAACCGAATCTCACCAAATTTCTACAAGGTGTACAGAAATGATTGCCGATTACGCTGCTGAAATTAAAATTGCGATCTTCCAATCCGTTTTGAAACGCCAACGTGACGAATGAAGATTGTCGTAAAATTGCGGGCGAATTGCGGCAAAAATTGCGTGTTTAACAGCATAAACTCCGAGATTACTGGACGGAAGTTCACCAAATTTGGACACGATGTAGCGTGATTATTGCCATTGAATCTTTTGAAAGCAGATTTACGATCGGCCAATCCGTTGTCGAATGCCAAAGCAAGGAGTAAAGGTGGTCCCACGCGACGTTTGCGAACGTCTGCCATATTTAACTGGTTGTCATAGCAACGTCCCTTGGGCGACTGCCAAACGAATACTTGGAAAATCATCCCCACTAATGTGCTTACCAAACCTGTAAAGTAGGTCAAGATATGTCCAGGACATTGAGATATTTGGCGTGAAATGCCGATTTTTGCCATATTGCCACAAAAGGTGCTATTGTTAACAGCGTAAACTCTGACGTTTCTGGACCGAATGTCACCAAAATTGCACATGATGTAGAGATATTCATTCTGTCTAATCTTGAAATCGGAATTGCGATATTGCAATCCCTTTCCGAATGGCAGCACGACAAAGTAGATTGGTCCGTAAAAACGCCAATTTTTCGACTTTAATCGGTTGCCATGGCAACGTCCCTTAAGGAATCGGAAAAACTGGACCAGATCAAGAAAATTCACGCAAATGCCTTTCATTTGGTGAAAATATCGTGAATATCGATCCAGTAGATACTGAGATAGCTTTGCTCATAGTAAAAAAAAATAAAAAATAAGAAATTAAATGTTGGTTACTTGGTGATCAGGACGGCCCCTAGGAGCGGACCAAACGGTCGACTGCCAGCTCCTGACGTATGTCTTTCCGCGGCACGCGCCCCGACGACGTCACAGGCTGCCGAGCCCCAATTACCTGCCGAACCATCGGTGCCTGGCGCTCGCTCTCGTCCTCCGACGACGACGCCGAGGAGACCGGCTCAAGTAGTTGACCGCCGCCATGAGCCGTCTCCACCGATGATGCAGCATCAACTTTTGCGTCTACTTCAGTACTTGCAAGGAGACCGTCAGCCACCGGCTCCACTTGCGGCAGCCTCGTTGGGTGGCAGAGCAATGGCCAACTCGGCCGCTGCAGCCTTGAACACCCACGCCACCTGATCAACTCCAGAAGTTCCAAGTTCAGCTGAGTTACGGCAGCCTGCCCTGACGGCGATGCAGTTGAAGCAGGCAGCCCTGTCACTCTGGCCGGCTCCGGCTGCATGACAGGCAGCCGGTGCTGCTTCTTGAGATGCCGAGAAAGACTCTGGCGATGATTGAACGACAGCTGGCAGACTTGGCATCGATATGGGACTAAAGCTAGCGATAATCCAGGTTTCCTTCTAGGAGTGTTCTTTATTTTTACCATTAGGTATTCAATCTTATGCAATTAGAATGTAAACAGTGCAAATTCAAAATTTCCCAATAATTATGCAACCCAGCCGACCTTTTTTATAGGCGTGACAGGCTGCATGCAGCCATGCTAGGACATGCAGCCTTGCTAATGGCGTCATCGTCAACGTCAGCTCGCACCAGAGTACACTTGCACTGTAATGCAGTTGGGTGCAAAAGGGTTTCTTCAATTACCCCAGGGTTCGTTACAAATGGGCACATTATGTAGACAATCTCAAGCCATCTATATTGACTCACAGGGACTCACAACAGTATTAATTAAGTTCAGAGCAAAAACTGCCATTATGTGAATTGAGTATTCGTAGATCTTCACAGGTCAGAATGGGGCTATAAATGAATGAATGAATAAGTTTTATTTCAGACTCGAGGTCCATAAGATACAAACAATAAAAGACAGACAGAGAGAACAATATGTACAAACAGACAATAAAAGCATGCTAAAATGGCATAAAATGACTACTTGTACTACAGAACTAATTAATCCAACGTATAGCGTCAACAACAGCTCCTGCAGAGCAGCTTAGCTTAATCTACTGTAAAAACCCAGTTGGGCATTACAGTGTTGAAGCTGGGCACACCTAGCTCCAAAAACATAGCAGTTACACTGCTATACTTAGAGTAACCAAAAAACAGTTTTAGACATTTTATATAAGCAGACGCCAGTTTACTGATAACAGAAGCATGAAAATTTTTCCATCAAAGTGCAATGTCATAAAAACATAAACAATACGAATTGAACAACTTCAAAAAATTGCATAGAACTGTAGGAGAAACGACGAACAAGAACATTAGCTCTAGCAAACAGGCACTTGATAATCACAGAATGTATGATCAATAATATGCCCCAAGTATTTAAACTGAGAGACACTGTAAATTACAATTTGCCAACCTTAACTGAAGGAAAGTCTGACACACAAGTTTTCACCGATCATACGGATTAGCAACCATGCAAACAGTCTTGTCTGTGTTAAATGTCATATCCACTGCTACAGCAGCCATCTCAATAATGTTAAGTACTTTCTGCAGTCTATACCAAGAAGGAGCTATTATAACTATATCATCAGCATAAGCTAATATGTTAACACAAACTCCAGCAATATAGCATCCAGCTTTAGATTTATTAACAGAATTAATTAAGTCTCTGATGTAAATACGAAAAAGATATGGTGACAAAACACCACTGTGTCACCCCATTTGCCAAACCAAAACAAGTGGAATAATTATCGTGTCATTGCAATATCTAATGCTGCCATCGAACACACGTTTGCTGGTGAGAATACCAGTATGCTAGAAGCTTCACAGTGACAAAACATGCCTTTGATTTGTTATATCCAAGTAACTTACAAAAAAGTAGCCAATAATCTACATTGTCAAAGGCTTTGCTAAAGTCTATGAAACAGCAAAACAGATGACTACCACACTGCCGATAATAATGAACAGTCTGTTTGAAAGCATAAGTACAAAGACCTCTCGAAAAACCTTTCTTGAAGCCAAACTGATATTCATCAGCATCATTTTCAAATTCTATTAACATCTTCCAGTAATTTTGAAACAGCATTAGATATTGCAATGACACGATAATTATTGACATCAGCTAAATTGCCATTTTTGTTTTTGACTAAAGGAATTATGACAGCATGACAGAAACCATTTGGTAAATAACCAAACTTTAGAAAAATATTAAACGAGACAACTACACCGTGTCTCAAAAAAAAACGACAATGATGTAGCACACTATAACTTCAACGCACATTAAGCGATTTTGGTAATTTTTTGCAGAGATGTTGCCGAGTGAGTATGCTATTAAATGGTGATTTGTTATCCCACCTCCCCTTGCTAGTGTCTCTGCACTACCTGTGGAAACATGAACCCAGAAATTTGGTCTTTTCAGTCATGCTGTATACCAAAAATTACACTGATTTTGCTTCCTATATCTTCTACATTCATCAATCAATTTTAATAATTTTTGGCAGAAAATAGCTATGGAG
>Ga0209782_1000607_pt1 | contig 16305 bp, 13 predicted proteins | sample WorMetmaBAHAMAS1_FD_187390 | JGI IMG/M metagenome (GOLD analysis project Ga0209782, IMG submission 187390) | Marine gutless worms symbiont microbial communities from Max Planck institute for Marine Microbiology, Germany - Inanidrilus... | ecosystem: Host-associated > Annelida > Digestive system...
GTTCTTACAGTTCTCTGGATTGGGTTTTGTCACACTGGGTACATTTCACTGTGCATAGCCTAGATTTAGTTGTGTTTATCTGTGTGTATTTTGTGTTTTTTTTCATACTCCATATATATTGTGTTATTGTCAGCACAGTGGGGTGGACCTAATGGGATTGAAGCCTGGTCCTTAGGACTTCTCTTCCTTCAGTGCTTTGACACTGTTGATTGGGTCTTTTAACCCATAAAACCTGCCCCCGATATGACCTATAATGTGTTTGGTGGGACGTTAAACTTTGCTCAACTCAACTCATTGAGTGTGTAATTGTGTTGACGACAGACGACTATCAGACGGCTCATCTGTTGTCAATCATTGTGGAACTGCTGACGTTCTGCATTGAGCATCACGCGCACCACATAAAGAACTACGTCACCAGCAAGAACTTGATCCAGCGAGTTCTCGTCCTGCTCAAGTCTAAACATGCTTTCCTTGCCCTCGGTACATGCATTGTGTCTCAACAAAACTCCATAAGTTAGGCTTGCTATAATCTTGACATGTGTGGATGAATTATGATAATTTCTTTGAGAATTGTTACTGAGAAAATCAATGCTTCATTTTTTACATTATTTACTTTCTCAGTAACGTTTTTGCCCAAAATTACCAAAGTAGGTTCATCGTGTGTGTTAAGTTTATGGCGTGCTGAACATATGAACATTTTATACACAATACACACATGTAGTGGTGTCTGTGTGTTGGTCTTTAGGCAAGTTGCATTGTGGCAGTGGCCCATAGATACTAGATGACTGAAATTAACATACTTGTTAACAACGTTTGTTTTGGAATCTTGGTTTTTGTTTGTACTTGTGAACCTGATTAAACTTTTCACACACCATGCCTGTGTTTGGTTAGGTGTCGTAATGCGCCCTTAATTTATTTGTCGATTTAGGTACTTGTAGATTGTTTGCTTCTTTACTCAACTTCCTTACTTACATCCTTTTTTCTTAATTATTTTTCTTTTTTAGCCCGCTCGGCAAACCTGCCGACCGGGCTATATATTACTTAATTATTTTTTGCTTACATCTTGCTTACAACATTGGACCCATTTTGTTTACAGTCCGGAGCTTGTAAGAGGCAGCCAGACGTGGTTTTAGTTTCATTGGGTTTATTACGTGTTATAAACTTTTTGTGTTTCTGATGCATGATTGCACATGTTGTATTAGATTTAGTTAGGCCTATTTATGTATTCGCCTAAGTTTATTGTACATTTTGATGGTTATTTCTCGTGGTTATGATTTAGTTTTCTTAGTATTAGCCAAGGATTGGCTGGCAAGTGCATCTCAAGAATGACCTATTTTGTGTTGAGTGGGACATTGAACCTTAACTCGGCCAATCAAACAATCAAGCAGGTCGATGAACTTTTGACTAGTGGTTGTTTTGGAGCAGTGTTAGCTGACGCAGTTGAGTCGACTGTTTCACTTGTGTAAATCTCGTGTGATCGGCACCATTAACATGCATCTGTTTAACTGCCATTGTCCAGCCCCGTGTTCACTGTCAGTGAGCTTAATGGTAGTTAATGCGTGGCTTATGACTAAATTTAACCATGAAATTTTAGCAGTACGGAGCCTGATGTGGCCTTGTGGTTGTAAGAATAAGCTATATAATTTCCTGGGCTTTGTCCCATGCAGAACAAAATAAATCATTTCGGAGATACTTTTCCCAGCCATTCTGTTGGCTAGTACTAATAAAATAAAAAAATAAAACGAGGCAAATAAACGATGCTGGTCACTGTTCAGCTGCATTGCGGCTGCTGCGGAAGTGCATCGGTCTCAAAGACGAGTTCTACTATCGACACATAACACGACTCGACTTATTCCGCCCGGTCGTCGACACGTTCGTCGCCAACGCACACAAGTACAACCTTCTCAACTCGGCGCTCATCGAACTATTTGACTTCATCCGTATCGTAAGTTGCTCGCTTCGCCATTGTTTGCTTTATAGACCACATTGCCAGCACTGTTGATGTAGCACACAAGGCTGTATATCTCGCTGTCTGTCGTGATAAACAAAGCTGTCGACAAGTTGACTTGAAGATGGGTTCTCTCATACATGCTGCTGTTAGACTGCTGCGCACTCCGGGAGAAGTTCACCACCCAGCGTACGGTTAGCATTAGGGCTAAATTTAGGGTTAGTATTAGGGTTAGGGTTACAGTCAGGGTAAGCAGTAGGGTTAGGATCAGCATTAGGGTTGGTTAGGGTTAGTATTATGGTCAGGGTTAGCATTTTTCTAGAACACGCGGGGTGGTGAACTTCTCCCGGAGTGCCGACTGCTGTGACCTGTCACAAACTGAATGCTAGACATAGAATAATTTTGTTGGTGTTGATTATCGTAACCAATGTGTGTTCTCGTATTTATTAGCTAGATGTGTTCATGTATTTAGTGCAGAGTGTCCCCTCTCCTGTCCCATCGACAGCATTAGAGCTACGATGTTCATCTGAAGGTTTAGTTGAAAATCGTACAAACTCTTCTGTGCTGTGTTATGCACAACGGTTGTGCACAATGATATGCACGTATATGTGAACACTTCTGAAATTTTTATGTTTAGGTTTTTTGTCTGTTCTTTTGTGGTTAGGCATTTTGTGTGTAGTTTTGGGGTTACCGAGGTATTTTGTGTATTTTGTTTCCTTGCTTTTGTTGTGTTGGTTTTGTTTCATCAGTACTGGTTGAGAGATTAACTGGGAAGAATGCTCCTATTTTTTTAAGTGGGACATAAACCCGTAACAAAATAAACCCCTAACAAAGTCAATAAATGTGTGATGTCATGTGTTTGTAGGAAGATATAAAGACGTTGATAACATATCTTGTCGAGAAGCACTTTGCTGCGTTTGAAGGCGTGACTTACGTCCAGACGTTCAAAGCTCTACGCCAGCGGTACGACCAGCGCGCCGAGCGCTCTGTCATCGCCGACAGGTCGTTGTCATTGGCTGACTGTTTGCTGTCAATCATTCTTCAGCTCCTCCCACTACAGTCTTATTCCACTCGTTCAGCTTAATTCACAATTCTACAGCTGTGACACATTTTTTGAAATTGGCCTATTTCATTGAAAAACTTGCACTTCCATGAAAGATGAAATAAGTGCATGATTTTTCGTCAATTTATGTACCACCGACTTCAGTACTTTTGGTTATCGGTGCAGCACGCCAATGGCTACGATTAAGTGGCAAGGTGTAACTTCCTATTAATACAAGTTGTCTTACATGTAGGTCTAGATGGAATGATTGTCAGATTGCAAGTAACAAAAAGCATTTGAAAAATGCTGGGCCCATTCGCCACTGCGAGCCGCCGCACGCCGCCTGTTTTACATTGCCATTCACCAGGTGTCGCTACTGTCGCACGCCGCCTGCACATCGATGTCCATGACGACGACGACGACAACAACGACAACACATGACAGTGGGGACCGCTATGGCCCCATAGAATGGGCCCAATTAAAGTTGGCAGAAGCATAATCTGTGTAGAGCTAGCATCACTGTGCATTGGGGCTAATAATACTAGTGAGTTGCTATGTACAGTGGCACTATTGACAGCCCACATGCCACTACTGAGCATAGATTGTTTAGTTTGTCAGATTAGTGCCCACATCTACCCTTTCTAACACACGGTTTATTGGGCCCCAGCGAGATGGTTTTTTTTCCGCATAAAACAGCTTCACAATCTGTTTATCCATTTCTGAAGGATTTGACATTTATGACTAGCACAGACAGACAGACTGCATCTAGCACTTGTGCTGGAGACTAAGGCTTAGTTCCACCAGTTCTTGCTGGAACATCGGGCGACGAGATTCCTCCATCTCTGATCGTTGGCTACTGTCTCTCCACGTCACGCCTATGTCTTGTAGATCTTCCGCAAATGTTACATGCCAAGTTCTCTGTGGTGGTCTTCCTCTAGGTCTTTTCAATCTTCCAGTAGCCAGTTCATAACTATATTTGCCGGTCTTTCTCCAGGTTGTCTCAACACGCGACCAGCTAATCTCATCCGCCATAATTTCACCGTTTGGGATAGAGCTTGCATTCCAGACCTTCTCATCAACTCTTCGTTACTCACGTGATTATTCCTAATATTTTTCGGCTACATCGCCGGTGGAATACATCGAATGTATTGCATATTTGAGCTGTTGACTTCCATGTTTCACAAGCTGTCAATATGGGCTAATAATAAATGTCTTGTGAGTACTAGAACGGGAGTCATTGCTGAATAAAATTCTAAAAATTTTTGCTTTGTTTTATATAAGTATTTAATACAAAGCTGTTGAGTGCCTTGAGTACTAAGTGCTTAGTTTGCTTAGCACACGTGAAATTAATGCTATTCTTAAATCATTGTGTGATCTGCTGTTGTAACAGTTAAGGCATTGGGATTACGACTTAAAAGGTTGTGAGTTCAACTCTCGGTCGTTCCAAACTTAGGTAATGACCCTAGACAAGTTTTTCACACACATCTGCCTCTGTCACCAGGCATTATGACTTGGTACCAGTAGCAGGGCAGCGATGTCCTGCGACCGGGAAGGTAAGCATAGGTCTGGCGTCACACTGGCCATGCATCACAGACCTAAGTGATTTATCTACCTGTCGGCTCGAGAGATCAGCACTCACCAGCACTCATCATAGGTACTTTTATTTTTTAACTTATTCAATCAATGTTGTACTAGTGTGGAGTCACTGCTGAAGAAGCCTGACAGTTGGAAGAACATGCGTAGCCTGGACGACGACGAAGATGACGAGGCGTGGTTTGATGATGAGGATGAAGAGCTGTTGCCGGGCGCAGGAGAGTCCCTAGCAACGCAGCCGCCGTGCATGATTGCTGCACGGCTCAGTCCCGACTGTGATCAGATCAGCCAGTATCTCGACAAAGGTCAATAACACTTTATCTTGCTGTGTTTCTGATTCCTACAAAAAGACCACTTTCTCACTGTCTGTCGATATGGCTAAGGTTATATTCAACTCGAAACTTATAGGATTCCATTTTGTGCAGTGTCACTGATTAGCACGATCAAAATAGTACTTGAGCCATTAACGAGGGTTCTGCAGACCCTATAAGCTGATGAAATTTTCCGCTTATAATTTCAAAACCTGGAAACTATTAAAAAACGACCTTGGTCATCAAAAATACGTAGAAACGTAAAAGTTAGGTACCATACTTGAACGGTTCTGAAATTTTGGGTAAGAGTGCCATGAAGAGTTGGGGGAAAGTTGCAGGTTGTCACAGCATCGGCAGAATGATGACACTTGAAGAACTAAAGTTTAAGATGATGAGAATGATGATGTTTTTCTCAGTGTTTTAGATGCATTTCAGGAAACTGCTTTAATTGAACAAATGTTATATATATAGTTGAATCTATGTGAATTAAGTAAAACGTTGGAGAGGACCTGTACAGGATGTCACATAAAATGAGAGCATTGCTTGTATATATTTATGGTTCTATCTATATATCTTGAGATAGCTTCTACTGAAGACTGACAGTCAGTGTATACCTTGCAGTTTTGAAATTCTGTCGATCAACGCCTCTAGGTGGTAGAGGCTGTTGTATAAACCATTGGCCATTGTAATGGGACAATGCAAATGTTGACCACTCACATCTCGGTTACCAGTCAGACGATTTTGATGAAACTTGACACAATTACCAACGAAGATGAAGAATGCCATCACAGCAATAGGCAGATTCTCCTTATCTGAAACACTGTCGGCTGCCGTGATATGTCACTGACAAAACTAGTACATGAAATGTGAAATTTATTAACTTTTTTGTGAGACCTGGGATGTGTAGAATGCAAAAATGGCTTTAAAACAATTTTATCAGCATGACATGCTGTTCACTTTAAAACGCCAGTTATATTTTCTTGCAAATTGCACTATAAGTGTTGACTTCAGAAATTTAAAACAATTACAGAAATGTCGCTTACTGTCGCTTACTAAATGTCACTTAGAGAAGATTTTGTAATGAAAAGTCTTTCTTGCTATCATTTGCAAGTCTAGTATGTTAATTTTGACCAGGCAAACTCGGCAGCAGTGATTCGGTGACCATTCACCAGGTGTCGCGAGCCAGCACCGGTGGCAGCCCCAACGGCAACATATTTTCGGGTCAGTTTGGTGGCGGTGGTGCCACTGCAGCTGGAACTCCGCTTCGTGGAACAATTAATATAAAGCTATCGTCACAGAGTGGCACCGTTGCGGCACTGCGTGGAAGTAACGCTGCGAGCTCATTGGCTGGTGAGGATAGTGAAGAGACCAATAGCAGCGCACAGCAGACAAGTCCTTCATCGTCATTGGACAGTTCATTGAGTTTGTCGCAGGTACTCCCTGATGTTATACTCATTTAGTGATTTTTTGTTCTAGGACCAAACCAAAATCTAAATAATTTTAGTGATTAATCGCCCACTTGTTGCAGTTCACATAATAAATCTTCACACTCGGGCACGATTAAGATTGTTCTAAAAATAGAGGACCATAGAGTACGAACGAATGTTTCTGCTGGTATTTTCATGAAATAATAACAGCTGATGGCTTAGTTGTCAGTACCATGCCAACAGATTGGCTGGGAAAAACGTCTCTAAACTGACCTTTTTGTACCGAGTAAGACGTACAAACTTAATGCAGTATTGCAGTCATTCAGTCTAGTACCAACCAGGTGAGTTTAGCAGTTTGTGATCAGCTACCTGAGTCCTAAATGTCCAGGTTAATTCAGGACAATGTGCACAAGTCTAGTGCTATCAAGGTGAGTGCTGCTACAGGGTGTCTACAACTCCTGGAAATACTGGACATCTCCTGGAATTTAGTTAGTTCTATGCGATAGTTATTTTTACGTCCGGTAAGTTTAATTACTTGATAAACAGGATCACTGTGATCTCAGTGATTAGCAACCTTGCCCGATAATTGTCAGCTCAAACTACATGAAAAAGGCAAGTCCCTTGGGTAAACAGGATTATAAATCGCTCAAATATGGCTGAAACAGTGCAGAAAATCTACTCGAAATTTGTTTTAAAATATCTACTGGAAATCTTCTCGAAAATTGTCTAGCTGGATTTGTAGACACCTTGGTTCAGTATCACTCAGGCAGGTGAGTCCAGGATTAATCCAGATGAGAGTCCTGGATTATCCAGTTATCCACTTGAGTCCAGGTAGAGCAGCCAGGTGAGTTGTGGACTGAGTAGTTTGTATTTGTTTCTATAAATTGAAACTGTCAGTATGGGGTTCAGTTGTGTGTGTCTGTCTCCTTATGCTGTAAATTAAAACGGCTTGAGCTATCAACACCAAATTTTGTCACATATAGTCCACGGTAGGTGCTGTGCATCCATTGAGCCTGAGGTCAAAAGAACAAAGGACATGGTCACAAGTATATCAAGTCCAAACTGTGTGTATAGTCCATGGAAGGCCCAATGTGGCTCTGCATGTCAATACAGTTGCACATTTTTCTAGTTAAATCATTGTAAACATTTGTGTAGAATATGCACTGACATTTATAGTATATTTCTAAGCACAGATAACAAGGCAGTTTAAGATAGCAAACTTGCCCTGTTGCCCAGTGTGCAATGTTATTATGCATTTCTTGCTCATCTTCACAGGCAAACACTGTTGCTGTTATGATTAGTTATCTGTGCATGCGCTGGTGTGTGAAAACATGACGTCGTCCACAAAACCAAAGTATACAATGTATTGCATTGTCATCAGAGTTGGACCAAACCATGACCACATGTACGGAACATTGCATGAAGTTTGGACTTGTAACCTAATCAATGTAATATATGTAATATATACATCTCGCGCTTATGCTACGATGTCAGTGTCCGTCTGTCTGTGACGGAAGTGCATTGGCACCTTGAAATTTGAAACCTAAATTAGCTATGTTTCAAATTCCGATCCAAATTTACCGCGCATTGTGGCCGCGGGGAGGGGTAGTCTAAACAACATCTCGCGCTATGCTGGCCACTGCTAGGCCCTCTTGTTGACATGTGCAAGCCATCAGACAGGCATACAGACATGCTCATTTCAATAAATTTCTGCCAGCAAAGTAATATTATATTCATGACATATTTGGGAGTATTGTGAAAAGCTCGCGAAAGGTCTGCAAATTTACCGGTCTTTGGAAAGTAGCCACGCTAATATTCGTGGAATTCAATTAAGTATTAACATTTATAGTGCACACATACAGTCAGCTGTGAGCCAAATCTAATGCACAGGCAGTCACGGGAGTGGAAGGTGTTCTAGGAAGGCACATGTATAATTATGTGTACAAAATCCCCCTTCAAAAGAAACAACGAGCTATTGCGAATTTGCAGGAGAATTTTAATTGTGATTTTATTTGTGTGCGAATGTTGATTAGGTTACATGTGCAACCAGCAGTTCAACAGACCGCAGCGTGGTGCACGCTGACTCACCGCCCCCCGCTGACGTTGTCGTACAAAACAAGGTCTGTATCTAGTGGTCATGACTGTCAGGTGCCTGCCCCTTACCACGTGAGTGAAGTTGCTTTACGTCGGGCCTGGTTAGTGCTGGCATTAGTGTCCATCATCAGATAGGCAAGCCACCTCATTGACAAGCCAGCCATCCGGGCCAACCTAACCTCTTATCTTTAGTGTGACGGGAAATGAGTACTAAAGGATGGCGAATGGCGATGCCCTGTAGTTGCAGAGTAAAGGCAGGCATGACTCATTTTACTTGTAGGTAAACGTGTGGGTGGCAGGTAAAACTGTGCGATTCCTCGTTAACGCATGTCATACCTGAGCACCTTGGTGATGAGTCTGTTCCATTGTAACGATGTCGATGTTCTGTTTACTTTTTACATTTGCCACATCTAGCAGAAAGCGGCAAATCGATCATCTGTCTGTCCTTTTTTCTAGCATTAATGCGGGCGATGCACTACTGCATGTTGTTTATTTTTTTCACAATGTTAATGCGGTGCACGTAGAGCATGCAAATTTAACTGACTTACCGGAAGCAGCACCAGCGTGGGAAACATATATATTGCGTCTGGAAGTATGACGGCCGACACAGACTTGTTACGTCTAACATGAGGGTATTAAGTGATGCTGCAATCCATCTGTCTCTCCTGTGTCTCTAGCTCGACTATGGTGCATTTTAGGGCTATGGTTACCACAAAACACTAATAGGAAACATCGTGCTGGATGTCAAATCCACTGGATGCCATACAGCCACCGGAAGTGGCTGAAACGGCAATGAAGCTGTGGCCGGCACCGTTTCATAAGCATTCACTAGGTGGCTGATTTATTGAACTGCAGTTTGCAGAGAGCATATTTATTTTGCCGCACGATACCTTGTTTACCACGTGAGTTAAACTGGTGATGAGTGTGGCGGGGTCGGTGTAGGTGCTGGGTCACGGTTTAGTTGACTACCCCGACGAGGACTCGGAGGACGACGACGACAGTGAGTTAGACGACACGGCGACGTCGGCGCCGGCTGCTAAGAAACCGCGTGTCACATCGTCTTCGTCTTCGAAAGCATCAACGTCTGAGTCAACGTTATAGTTTCATGGACAATGACTATAGTCTTCTCCAACCCGCCCGGCCACTGTGCCATAGCAAATGATTGTTATGTACTGTCCACTGATGTGTGGGCTGTTGCGTTTAGTACAGTAAGGATGGGATTGAGTGGGTGCAAAGTTGGCATGCTGTTGATTGATGGCTGGTCTGTTGCATTTGGTGCAGTGATGATAGCATCGTTGTTGTGATATTTTCACTGACAGCAACTGTAGTCTTTGACCCACCTGGCCGCAGTAACAGATCAAATGATACGTTGATTGGTCCACTCTGGTGGGTAGGTCATTGCATTTGCTACAGTGAGGACGGGACAGTGTATGTGTCCTGTTGCATTTGGTACAGTAATGAGTGGACTGTATTGTACCCACAACCAGTGTATGCAGTTGGTACATTTGGTACAGTGATGAGGATGGCATGTATTGGGTCACCTACCTATTACCCTTTGATGGGTGTCCTGTTGCGTTTGGTACGGTAAGGAATATGTGACTTGATGATTGCTGTAGCATTGCTACAGGCCACAAGTGTAGGTCTCTTTATGACAGTCCCTGCATGAAGATATATACATCACAGTTGTGGTATGTCGGCCCGACAGTGTGCACAATGATGATATTATGATGTAATTGAGATATGGTAATCAGCTGCTTCAGTTGGCCGTGTGTCTATAGTATCTAGAATGTAACGGCGGCTATGTCTGTGGTCTGCATCTCAAACTATACAATCTGGTGCTTCTTATCTTTCTACGCTGTCGGTCCAGTTGTTTGACTCTTTGAATCATAGGTGTCAAAAAAGCTCGACCAATTGTTAAAGGCGTGATCCATCAGCGTGCGTTTTTTGTGTTATTTATTCATTTAATATAAATAAATAATTATTACCTACATCCATATTTTTCTTGGTAACCTGAGTGATGATGCCTGGAGCGACCCCGTGCAGGTACCAGGGCCTAATGTGCCATACAAATATTGATTACAGCACTATATAGATCGCCTGTGTGTTTGTTTACCTAATCACCTGCTTTTTTGCTTGCAACTTGCTTCATTTTTCTCTCGCTTATTTTCTTTTTTTTAATTTTACTTCTTATTTATCTTTTCCTTTGAGAATAGGCCTGTTCCATTTGCAAGTGACTAAACCTGGGTACGGTAGTTTAGTTAATTAGGTTTATTTTCTGTTCTAGTATTTTTGTGCTTGATAATGTTACATGGTTGACTTTGTTGTAGTAGATTTATTTTTTTCTGTTAGCTTAGGTTATTTTTTTGCGTTTTTCTTTCATTTTGTTTCTCTGTACTGGCCAAGAGATTGTCTGGGAAGAGCATCCTTGAAATTACCTATTTCTTGTCGAGTGAGACGTTAAACGTTAAATCAATCAGTTACACATGTGGCGGTTTGTCCGCATAAATAGATAATGTGTAACAACAGAAGAAAATGAATACAATCGGAGTGATCTGAAGGTAATTCACTGAATATCTTCACACCGTGCTTTTCACCAAGGCAGGCATCCTTCTCAAAACATGGTTCAGTGTGTGATTGAGATGTCCGTAAAAATGCCGGAATTCCGTTGTTAGAATACACTGTGTTGATGATAGTATGTCCTTGAATTATAATCAGTGAAAACAGCGGTTGCGGATAATGGTTCCTCTGTGCAAGTTTTGCTTTGTTTCACTCTTTGCTGTTTATTTGTTAATTACCAATGCTGGCAGCGGTCATGACGTGTGTAGGGTCATCAGTTTTGTCTGTCTGTCTGTCTGTGCTCTAAAAGGAAAGTGGCTTGTTTATCAACCCAAAGTTGGTAGAATATAGGCCGTGCGGGCCCTTGACGTTCACTGACCCTGAGGTTATGGTCAGGATGGACGAGATGCCTGGGTCTGCATGTACATACAAGTACAATATATATTTCTCATTTTAGTAGTGTTTTCTATACTGCATACTGCACTCATCTGGTGGTATGGCACTTGTTGTGGCTTTATATACAGTTGTATTCATGTTTCCGGTTAGTCGAGTTAATTAATGGTATATTTGTTATTAACTGTTTTAATAATAATAAAATGGTGGAATCTGACTGGGTGATACAGTTATAGTTATAGTGTTTGATTTCCGATACCCAGTTTTGTCATCCTTATAACCAGCTCACACCACTTGACACAATTTGACAGTCGAGTTGCACCATGTCGACATCAGGCGATGTGAACAGGATAATAATTATTTTGAATGTGTTCAGACTCCTGCAGACTGTCGCTGACTTAGTTCACACTGCCAGATGTGACGATGCAGCATGTTGGTGCCGTATAATGGGTCACATTTGGAAAGCATTAGTTTGGTACGAGTTGGAATCTATACCGTGCCTTGGTACATACGCAGTGTCGGCAGCCATTGCTTGGAATTAACGTTTTTTATGCTCTGTTTATGCTAGTGGGCAGACACACTGTGTCCCAGTTGAAACATGGCCAAAATTCAAGTCCATTTAAATACGACGTAACTAAACCGAAACTAAGATTATTTTAATCCCACTAATCGTATTCCATCTACTATATGGCACCTATGCCAGTGCAAGTCTGCTTCTATGACTTCTTGTTCAGTTCAGCCATTTTTGCAGGGCTTACCCATGTGACGTGGCCTGTGTGGCATAATGGTAGAGCATTCGCTTGCGACCCAGAAGGTCACGGTTCGAATCTCGGCCGGTCCGCTTCTAGATAACAGCCTTGGGCAAGCTGCTGACACGCATGTGCCTCTGCTACCAAGCAATATAATCAGGTGCCAGCCTATGGATGGTGATGCTCTTCAACTGGGAAGGTAACCGCATGTTTCACGGAAAGTAATGGCAGCTTACTGCCGGTTCGATGTCTTAGTCACCTACGGGCTGACTTCCTGTAGACCGGGATCAGCTTTGGGCCCAACGCTCGGAAACGAGTATGGGAAAACTTCACCTTTTATTACCCATATGACAAACACGCCACGACGCTGTGTTGAGATGTGTATGAACAGTCGGCATGTTGCACTGGCGATGCGGTCTACTGTGCATGGCCAGTGGTCGAAGAGTGAGACTGAGTTTTGTAGATCTCGTATGTTGCAGAACTCTTTGTTATACTTCTCTGTTGTATGGTCAGCAATAGACGTAGACAGCATGTTGTCACATGTTTTTTTCTGTTAAGATAAAAGTAAATTGTGCATTCCCGTACTTGAAAATATTGCTGATGGGAAGTCAATGGAGTCCAGTGTTTAGGACAGAGTTCCACATAGAAGTACCCTATTTTGCGGAGATACCCCAATTTCATTAAAATAAACTGCACAATAGGCTGAGGGAAGCTTGTTTGCCAAAAACTAGCTCAGTCTGTGCAGTTGTTTAGATACAATACTAGCATGTGGCGGGACACACATACACAGGCCCATAGCTAATACCAACACTAGCATAGCGTCTTGTGGGTAAAAATAGTAATAATCTTTAGATGTTGCATATATACAGCTTGTTATTTTCAGCCTCTTATTTCTAGGATCATCTTGCAGTCTAGCACATTGTGAGAGAAATGCTGCAGTAGTTTTTTATGGAATTTGTGAATTATTTTACATTCCGTTTTATTTTTCACATCCATTTTTTGAAACTTCACGTGCTTAAAACTAAACCTTCGTAAAGTTGATTTATAGCCATTACTTTTTAGTCACGCCTCTCACACGCTGCGAGGTGCGACTTATGTAGTCACGTTTCTGTCCGTGACAAAAAAAATTTGTTTCCGGCCCAATCGACCCCCCTCGCAAATCACCCAGGGTGAAAGTTCAGACCAAGATGGACCAAAAAGTCCAATGTAAGGGGGGTCTGAAATTAATATTTGTTGACCAAATATGGCTGCAAAGTTTCAAATTTAATAGGCTCATATGAGGATTCATGGTCAAACTTTTGACCGTGTGTATTTAGTCGCGCCTCTCGCACATTGCTGCAAGGAGGCACGATATGTGTTGAGAGCTGACGGAAAGCTGCCATAGAGGCGCGATCATATACTGCTAGGTATTCTAGTTAAATTCATTTAAATTGCTCTTGCCCTTAGGGACATTTTCTGTTTGAAAGTGTTGGTAGCTTTTTATGTACGATGGTTTTCCTGTAACAACCAGTGCGTAGGTGGATTACTTAAAATGACAGTTTTTACTATTGGGAATTTCACTACATTTGTCAATATTAGATTCAGACTTGCATGAGGTGAGATATATTTATACACTTAAACTGTAAACATGTTTAAGTAGTATGTCTGTTGTCAGTTTTTATGTTTAACTCTATTATCCAGCAAGCCACATTTTTTGAGAATGTCCCAACATTTTAACAGTGATGAACTGGTTCCAACATTGTTGTGTTTGTTAACGTTTTCCGTTGTTGCCGCATTGCATGCAGTTTTGTAATAACATGCGGCCGCATGCGTGACTGTGTGAACATATCTCTTTGTTGATCACAGTATAGTCCATTATGAACTGGTTGATTGTGAAGCTAAAGCATCTAGAGAACCAGGAATGAGATCTATAAGGACTGTTCTTGGCCTGAATCACAAGTCTGTGGCCTTGGACGTACAGGGTGTGCCAATAAAATCAATACCTTAGGAATAATTCATTATCTCAGTTACTGTAACAGATTTTTTCACCAAATTTGCAGCTGTTCCAGAGGATGATTCACGCTACATACGCAGCTAATTTTGTCACAATATTGGCTATCGTTTAAAAACTACAACCATTTGAACTTCAAAGTACAGTTTTCTAAGTGAACCAGTAACTAAACTGCAATTCTGATGTAAAAATAACAGAAATTTCAGGAATATCCAGAAATTGCCATTGGATATGGCAATGGATTATCATGTGTGTGGTACCATGCTGGAACACTAATAAAGACACTCCAAAGCTGGCCAATGTGATGCCAAGATAAAAGACCGTTTTATTGACGTTACAGAATGATTTGCTTCATGAGTTCATTGATAAGGCAATTGCAATGTAGTGCAACAGATTTCAATCGTGTGTTGCTATAGCTGGTGGGCACACGTTGAGAACAGTCTGTTTAGATACAGAGTGAGATGTAGGCATCTGACATTCATGATTGAAACATTTGAACTGTTGATGAAAAGCTGTGAAAAATTTGATTTATTCATGCATATTCAATGTGCAACTGCATGTTGACTTGAAAAAGTGAACTTTAAAGTTTAAACTGCTGTATCTGAGAAACTATATCAGTTATTTCAATAAAATTTGCAGAATATATTTTGTGTGAATACTCACATACAAAATCTGAAAGTTGGCACAAATCCATACTCCCATGGCTGAAATACAGCATTTTTTCGAGGGGGTTGTTTTTTATTGGCGCACCCTGTACACTCGGCCTTGGACTGTCCTTGCTTTAAAGGGCACTGGCCTATGGCGTTGCCTCGGGCCATGGTCTCAAGCTGCCTTTACCTTCATGTAGTAGTCAACTTCCTTTCTTTCTAGGGTGGTCTTATTATGTATCTAAACTATGCCCGATGAATTAGTTTTTCTTAATTGCAACAGCAAGTTGTAACTTGTTGACAGTGGACACCATCTTAATGCACGCGATATCATTTGTGTCAGAATGTTTCAGTTTGCTGATGAGAAATCAGGTTTCACATCAGTGGCCTCCAAAACTTTGACCTTGAAAGGCAATGGCCTTGTCCTTGAACACTCTTGGCCTTGGCCACGAAGGTCGTATCGTCAAACAGACCCCTAGAGAACTCGATTTGTCGCTGCAGATTCAGTGGGTGTTTCACCACTGGCAGTTTATGACTGCATGTGAAATTGAGTGAATGGTTGCGTGTGAACTATGAAGGATTACAGTAGTCTGTGACGTGTGTTTAAACTTAACTGCAGTCGATCGGCATGCTACAGTTGAGCATCCATACTGCTGGTGTGTATATGACTCATATTATGACTAGTAGACGTAGTTCAGTCAACACTTGTACATGTATGTGTATTACTTGTGTGCACAGGCTGCCAATAAAACTGTACATTATCAAAGATCATTATCAAAGAATCATCTGCTACTTATCATTACCGGATATAATTATCGTTGAGTGACCAAGTCAGATCGAATCTTGCAGAAGTTATAGACTCTATAATTCACGATGATTTCTGTGCACTGCCGGTTTTCAGCAATGTACAGAAATCATCCTGAAGTGTAATGTCTATAAATTGTACAGTAACCACGCAAAGTATTTTCATTATCATTCATTTAGTTACATAGGCATGTTAATCTTGCTATAGAACAACTTGTCCATGAGTTGGTTTGTCCGTGCATTATCTGCACAATGAAGTTGATTCAGTATGTTGTTTATTTTAACATCTGTTTGTCCTGAGGACCTTATTTCAACTCTCAGTTATGCAGTGTTTGGACAAATAGTGAATAGTAGTGTTTAAATGAAGTAGTCATATAGTTTCCTTCAGAGCTATTTCAAATACTTTTTACCATGCGTTGCTGTTTTCCCTAATAGGGGCATGGTTACATCATGTGACCCGTTTTAAATTCTGGGAGCTTTTATTTGTATCTCACAAATGGCTGTAGCTAGAGTTGTTGAATTTTGTATAGAGGTAGGCTATAATAAGTCTTACCAAAAGGATGACATCACCCAAAAGGTGTGGTAACGTGACCCATTTAAATATTAGTCCCCCCCCCCGTAAAATATCTCTGGAATAGTTACAGCTAGAGACTTCAAATTGTGTACAATTGGTTGACCATGAGACTTAGCAATGCGATGAAACGTCCTTAAAGTGGAAAATAAGAAGTGCCTGGACGCCCCTCTCCCTCCC
>Ga0209782_1000608_pt1 | contig 16301 bp, 11 predicted proteins | sample WorMetmaBAHAMAS1_FD_187390 | JGI IMG/M metagenome (GOLD analysis project Ga0209782, IMG submission 187390) | Marine gutless worms symbiont microbial communities from Max Planck institute for Marine Microbiology, Germany - Inanidrilus... | ecosystem: Host-associated > Annelida > Digestive system...
TTACACTGTGTGTTAATGAGTGAAGATAGTATTAAGTGAATTTTTTAAAAGCAACTGATGATCATAATAATTGCGGAGATTAAAGCATTGTTATTGTTTACTTACTGATGAAAACAAATCGTGTTAGTTATTCCTTGTTAGTTAAATTAATATATGTTGAGCTGTTGAATTGTTATGTATACTGGAGTCGTTGTTTCTTTTTTTAAAATTGTTTATACTTAACAGTTTTGCCTTTATAGGTAATATTGTAATGTTGTTAATAATTTTTATTATCTGATTGTACATGTAGTGTATACAGTTATTTGTATGATAAGTAATATGTTTCATTCATATGAGTTACTACTTCTGGCCTGTTACTAGTTATTAAAATTATGAACGTTGTGTGACACATATGACTGTGAGTAGTCCCTTGCATTTAACACGAGTTATCATAGTCAGCAAGACATCAGGAAGCATACGTTATCTTCATCTATATCTCAGGTAAACACATTTAAAGCAAACGTGTGGTGCTCTAGGTTGCTGTAGTTAGGTTTTTCTGTGTTGTGCGGCCTTTGTATTAGTGAATGTGTTGGTTGCAATGATGATAGGTGACCCAGAATGCTAACTGAACTGTTCACCAATTACTTTCATCAAACTTTCCTGCTCAATATTTACAGAGTGGTGCATAAAATTTGAAACGTATACACGTTCATATAAATATTTGCCTAGTCACGGTTTTATCTCTGCAGACCACCGAAGTTTCTTCCAGGAAATCTTCTTCTCATTTTATTCATATACACCAGCCATTTTGCCATCAGATGTAAACATGTTTATTACATGCATCGTGGATGATGCCATAAGGAATAATTAATATTAATAAAGTTGCACATTTTCACAGTATATTACTTTTTTGGCTTCAATGGAGCTGAACTTGGGATTTACACAGATAAAACCGTGATTGAGCAAATATTACATAAAATACGTGTAAACTGTGGTACGGTAATATTACCATTACTGTTTGGTTAGGCAACAGGAAGTGCATCCAGTGTGTACAAATGAGTGAGTGATATGTGCTGACGTGGTTATCTGTATTGACTGAACTGCAAACGTTTTGTGCATGATCCAGCTGATGTCATGCTATCCCATCATCTGTTGCTACATTAACATTCAGAATTGTCAGTTCACTATTCTAGTTCCGTTTTCTAGTTTGTCCTGCAAAAAAAGAAGCCAATAAATGGGTGTATGTCAGTCAAAAGTGAATCCATTTTAATAATTTTCGTATTACAGAATACCCAAGAAATCTGACGTAATAAATGGTTGTGAATTTTATATTTTTCCACCACACCTGAAGAAGTCTCAGCAATATCTTGTGAACTGCAGAATTAGCCACAGTCACTACGTCAGCTACACATCTCAATAATGCTGCCGTGTTTCAAGCCGAGGTTCAATGAAAATGATGTTGTTGGTACAACCCAGTTTCCGTACAGCAACAGACCTTACAGACTGGTGAAAGTGAAAGTGAGAAGCATGCTCAGCACTTCAGAGGATGATGTCTAGTGTGAATGACGTGGTTTCTGGATGCCAGTGCTGTACTCGCACATACATCATTCTGCAAGTTTGTAGGGGAGCTGCAGTGAACAATTTCGTCGTCAGTGAAAAAATAAACCCAATTTGACGTGGTGAGAACTTGTCCAGTTATAGCCACGAATGATCAAGGCAACTTATTGCTGAAAATAATTGTTGAACTTCTCAAGGTGCAGTGGCAACCTTTTTCAGTTGGGGTGCAAAAAATTACGATCGCGGGATGGTAAGGTTTCTCTGGATTTTGTGTACCATAACTGCTAAACTGATTTAGTTTTGAAGAATTAAAAAAGATGGCATTTTTATTGGGCCAGTGTATGTTATGTTCCACTTTTTATTTGCCACCCTGTATGGTATATTATTTGTTTTAGGGACTTTACTGCAAACATTGTCAGTTATTTGTTATGTGTAATATACATGTAATACTAAACTAACTTGACATTTAATATAAACTTAAAACTTTTCAGTTAGATTACTTCTGCCATACCATTTCTGTATGCCTGTAACCACAGGCACTTTTAGATTCATCTCTATTTGCTGACTCTGTGATGGTCGTATTACTGTTATTATCAATACTTGTTAGTGTGCGTGTATGTAAAATGTACATACAGTGTTGTTACAAAGTGCTTGTTAATCACATACAACTGACATGTGTTGTTTGTATATCTGACTGAACAGCGGCTAAGAGTCATTTATTACATTGGCCACGTTAAAGCCATTTGACAAATTAGCAAACATCAAACTGTTGTTAACGTTGACAGTTGTTGTGAAATTGCAAATTATTACAAGTTACAATTTGGCCCTGCATTTTGTTGTGGAACGAAGTAATGATCTTGTCAGTTGTTTTAGCGCCAATTGAGTGGTAATTATGCCACATTTGGAAACTGATTGCACAAAAACTGCAATATGATTCTTGTCCCTTACATCAAACAATGTATGATTTCTTGGTGTATTGTATTTCAGCTACATATTTCATAATGTTGTGGCTGATTTGTTTTGAATGCAGTGTTAAGAATGTAACAGCTTTCAAAAGTTTCGGTACAGATGTCTTATGTGGTCACCATAATGTGGTTAATGCTTGATGAAATTATGATCTGGTGCTAATACGTGTATATTGTATTATCAATGTATTCGACAACTGCTCAGAATGACCCTCCATGGCATTGCAGTTTTCATTTTGACCGTATGTCTTTTTCTAAAAAAATGCTCTAATTTTTGCAGTTAGTTTCAGCCATTTTTACCGCGCGACGCTATGCTAAGCGCGGTATATGCCGTCGTCGTGTGTCTGTCCGTCACACTTCGGTATTGTATCGAAACGGCTAAACATAGGATCACGCAAATAATGCCGCATGATAGCCCCGGGCCTCTAGTTTTCTGACACCAAAGTTCACGGCGAAATTCGAACGGGATCACTCCCTACGGGGCGACAAATGTAGGTGGGGTGGGTTAAAATTAGCCACTTTCAATGAAAAACGCGCTATAACTCGAAAATGGTACAAGATAGACGCATACATGTAGTTTCTATTAAAGTCGAATAATAAGTCATATGTCCTCTATCATGCAAATGGCGATGTTTCCGATGACCTTGGGTGACCCCTAAACCACCCAAATTTTGCATTTTTCGTCACCTTTCATATCTTTGTACTGGGTGAACGTAGAGATTTCAAATTTGGTACACAAGTAGGCTATATGAAGTCTTATCAAGCAAATAAAAAATCAGCCCCAAAGGGCGTGGTTATGGTCATGCGACCCATTTAATTTTTTACTTCCCCCTAAAATATCTCCGGAATGGCTAAAGCTAGACACTTCAAATTTTGTACACTGATTCGCCATGTGATGCTGTAGCATTAGGATTACAGACTGATCCTTGAATGGGCGTGGTCACGGTCACACGACGTTTTCAAATTTTTGGAAATAAGCGATAATAACTCAAAAACGGTACAAGATACACGCTAGTTTCTACTAAAAGTCGAATAGGAAGTCATATATTCTTTATTGAATGGCTATGTTGCCGATGACCTTGAGTGACCCCTAACCCCAAAACCACCCCAATTTCTGCATTTCTCGTCGCCTTTCGTATCTTCGCAATGAGTGAACGTAGAGATTTTAAATTTGACACATTGCTGAATAGTCCCAGCAAGTTTGAAGGTCACTTGTGCTATTTGAAACCTTTCTAATACTTATAACTCATACATAAACTGTGATTCAATTACGATATATTTACACATAAATTAGAAAGTGCATATAGCTTGTAATTTAAGTTTTATTGTCAAAAATGAAGGAGTTTTCAGGGTCATCATCAGTCACGTTCACTTCAGGAATGGAGCTAAATAGACACTGTAACAACAGGTCACTAACAGGACGTGATATACAGCCTACGTAAAAGCAGCAATTATGATGACCTTAGGCATATAAACTTCAAGGTCATTTGTCGATTGCAATCATTTTCAAATGGGATGTTTTGTAGTTGCAGGATTTGTACTGACAAGCGCGTGCGCGTCCCTCTGCAATGGCAGAGCTTCTTGTGAAACTAGGTTTTAACTTGCAGTTTTGCACAAACTCGCTGCAAATGTAACTGAGCTTCACTGGGCATACTGATGCTGTTATTATTTTTGAATTTCAACACAACTTAACTGCTGCATTTTTTAGTATTTGGACAGCTAGGACTTTTTCATAGTTCATGTTGCTATATGTTGGAGGGTCCGACTGCAGTATCCTGTATTTGCCCAGTTGTCGGTCCGATGTCGCTCAGGTTATAATTTACCAGTAGACAAATGTGCCTGTTTAGCAGACATTATAGAAGACATGAATTTCTTAAAAATGGTTTCAAACTGATGTACTGTGTTCAGTATTCATACATCTTGTACAGGCAAAATAAAAATGAAGTTCTGAGTCGAATTCTATACATGTGTTATTGTGTACTATTAACCACTCATAGTTAGTTAACCATGGAGCCATGGAAACTGGAGCGTCACTATCATAATGTTTCACAATTGCAGCCAATCAAGTTGCGTCGCATGCAATCGCACGACTAAGCAAGTGAAAGCTAAAATAATTAGCATAATGCCTCCACCAATTTTGTTGCAGGCTATTTTTGTGGAGGTGCAAAATTTTGTAATTTCTAAAATTTTTGCTGCATTGATTTTACTTTATTTTACGTGTGCGGACCCCTTTATGTACTCTTTTTATCGCATGTCAGAATGTTCATTCCTTCTTACAAGACTGTCAGACTCAATAAGAACAATTCTCAGTACCGTAATGCGTAAGACCACAACATTATGCAGCAAGACAACTGTACATGGCAGACTTCACCTCAGGTTGCAACCCATGTGTAATTGCCAATCATTATCATTGAGCAAAACTTGGTTGGAACTGATGCATTACATGAGGCTGTTACTTTCACCATTATACTACACAGTTGGGCCCGTTGTGTACAACTGAAAACATACAATAATAATACAGCTGAGCATTTGTATAGTGCCACGACAGCCTTAGAGGATATAGAGGCGCTGGTGGTGCCAGCTAAGAGTGTGGGAACAGGTGGGTTGAGATGGCGTTTGAAAGTCAGCAGGGTATGACAAGATCTAATGTCAGCGGGCAGCGAGTTCCAAGTCTGTGGTGCTACGACCGAGAATGCTCGTCAAGCAAGTTCAGTTCACACTCTTGGCACAGTCAGCAGTGGGGTGTCTGACGACCGCAGAGGCTGAGCCGCCGGGGCAGCTGTCTGTATCAGTTGAAGACGACATCACCTTGAACGTCACTGTTGACATCTTGTAGGCGACTCGTTGCATGACTGGCAGCCAGTGGAGGGACCTAAACATAGACGTTATCCACATAACCTGAAGTAAAATGCCACCAGAGGAGGACCAAGCCACAGCGACAGTCAATGTTCACAGAAAATCTGTTGAAGTTTGGCCATGTGGTTTTCAATAAGCAGCACACGGGCAGACAGACAAAACAGAAGAGAGACATACTCATCACAATACATTGCAGTTTATAACTCGTGATTAAAGTGTGCCATGTAGACAATGTCCTTATGCAGATTTAGGTCCGGTTTTTCCACAGCAAATTAATCTCCCGTTAATTTAATCCGGCATTAAATCCGGCAGATAATGATCAATTTACTCAGAACAGTCAGATGTCGTTTTTCCACAGGCAGTTCGTCAATTAAATCGTCCTAAATGGATGATTTAATTGACGAACTGCCGGTGGAAAAACGACATCTGAGAAAATTTATCATTATCTGCCGGATTTAATGCCGGATTAAATTAACGGGAGATTAATTTGCTGTGGAAAAACCGGACCTTAGCCTCAGTACACGGATGGTGTTTTGGCCTGGCTACAAAATGACAACATGAACTTACGTGAGATGAATCTGCTAAAACATCAGTAAGTCAACAGTTTACGTCTACTAATCTATGGTCCCATTTCTCTCTGAAACGACAACATTCCTCACTTGTGGGGAATTCCCCTGGGTTGTGAACCATAGTTATATGCAGAACAGTCATATGTGATATCATATATATACATCTACATGGATATGGATTAAAACATCGTCATACATGAAACACTAAGAAGTGTTCAGAAAAACGCAAATCTGTAATAAAAATACACGTAAACATTTTACACAAATCAAGAAATGGTTCTGAAACTTTGATGTCTCGTACTGATAACAGTAAAATACACACTATCACCAATGTTAGAGAAAAAGTGTGCAACTGCAACAACTGAAAAAAAACCATTAATATTGAAAAAACCCTAAATACTATATGGTCTATTTGTCCTTTTTACCACGCGACGCTATTCTAGCGCGGTACATGTATATGCTATCGTCGTGTGTCGGCCACACGCTTGTACTGTATTAGAACAGCTAAATATAGTATCACACAAACAACACAATACAACAGCCCAGAGACTCTAGATTTCTCATGCCAAAGTTCTCGGCAAAATTTGAACAGGATCACCCCCTACGGGGGCACCAAATGCAGGTGGGTAGGTTAAAATCGGCCACTTTCGACAAATAACTTGCTATAACTCTAAAACGGCACAAGATTGATGTATAGTTTCTATTAAAGTCGAATAGGAAGTCAAATGCGCTCTATCGATTGGTTATGTTGTCGATGATCTTGGGGGACCACTAACCACCCCAACTGCTACATTTTGCGTCGTATTTCGTATCTTCGTAGAGACTTCATATTTGGTATATAGGTTGATCGTAGTTAGTCCCAGCCTACGGACGACAAACCGTCCCTGAATGACTGAAGCTAGAGCTGTCGAATGTTGTACACATACAAACTATATCAAGTCGTGCCAATGGGATGATAAATCATCCCCCAAAAGGGTGTGGTTATGGTCACATGACTGATTTAAATTTTTAGTGCCCCATAAATATCTCTGGAACAGCTACAGCTAGAGACTTCAAATTTTGTAAACTGGTTCACCATGTGACCGTTTAGAATTGGGATTACAAACTGTCCATTGCATGGGTGTGGTCACGGTCACGTGATGTCTTTAAATTTTGGGAAAAAAGCGACCATATCTCAGAAAAGGTGCAAGATAGAGACATAGTTACAATGGAAGACTAATGGGAAATCATATATGGCCTATCGAATGGCATGATTGCCAATGACCTTGAGTGAGTTTTAAGGTCACTTTTGCTGTTTGAACCCTTCTAATGCCTGTAACTCATAAATAAAGCACAATTCAACTACAATATGTTTACATATAAATTGGAAAGTGGACATGGCTGGTAATTTAGGCTTTATTGTCAAAAGCAAAGGAGTTCTCAAGGTCACAGGCAGTCACATTCACTTCAAAAGTGGTAGTATCTTGAAAACGATATTATGCAGAAGCTGTAACAACAGGCCACTAACAGCAAGTGATATACAGCCAACTAAAAGCAACAATTGAGTTGACCTTGGGGTACATACTGTAAGGTCATTTGTCGATTGCATTCTTATTCAAATGGGATGTTTTGTAGTTGTAAGATTTCGACCGACAAGTGCGATGCGCGGTCCCTCTGTAATAGCAGAGCTTCTTGCAAATTTTTGGGGCGGCCCCATCCATATATCAGGAATGGCTGGAGCTAGAGCTGTCAAATTTTGTATACAGGACGACTATATGAAGTCTTGCTAGAGGGATGATAAATCACCACAAAAGGGACATGTTTGGACTCAACGTGACCCGTTTTTGCACGTGCACGTGTGGACTTTGAATAATGGTTTCAACAAATCGACCAAGTGGAGTTTGAGCCTCACCATACACGTAGTAATAAATGACAGCTGACAGTGTGTGTAGCAATGTTCTTGCAATAATCACCCGATGCTTGTAGCCTGGAGGTGATTACACACGGCTTGCAGTGCAATATGGTCGATTCTGCGTGAGGCAACACTGCGCGGTCCATCGGCATTAGCAGATATACTTGTCTCATTTATGACACCTTACATTTAGTTGACTGACTGATTGATTGATAAGGTAAGTCTGCTGGGAGCAACCTACAATCCCACTTTTAAAGGACTGAGGATTAAACTTTCACTAACGACTTTTTGACAGGTCAGATCAAATAATGAAAAAAATATGTAGTTTCGAACACTGGTCAATATCCATTAGTTTTGTTGTATAGTTGAAATTAGCACGTTAATGATGAAAATGCGGCGAGGCAATACAGACTAGTTTGCAGACACATTTCTCTTAAATTATAAAATGAACATTAGCGATTGTCACTAATATGGTGAAGTAATAATTAAAAGTTTAGCTAATAAAATTTTTAATTTGCTACCAGTCCCAATAAACGGGGGTATGTAAAATGTTCCTGTGATCAGTACCAGATTTAACAGTAATAAAATGACATAATAAAAGGATTACATTGGCTAATCACTAATCAGTTCCTTATGAATTGGTTTTGGACAACAAAAATGCTGCCATAAAATCTTAAATAAAATAAAAGATGCAATAGGTATCCATATTTAGACAGTGAGAGCTACTAATCCACTACTAAGTAATGGTAACAGTGTTGCAGTCAAGGCCACATGACATTCATAACGCAAATAAATGATGCTTCCTGCACATCACTTCAACGTTAACAGTAACGTTGCACTTCATCAACAAAATGCAACAGATGCTTACCGTGATCAAAATTAACCTATTCACCTTCAGATACTGGACCCTACAGACATATGTTCACATGGATGCAACGAAATTTGTAAAGGCAAAAGAATAATAATAATGATGATGATGATGACATTTTACACATTTACACTCTGTAGTCAGGCAGTAACAGTAGCCATGTGTTATTAGAACTAATGTCTGCCAACATGCTGCAATTGCCCTGCGCTGCCGTACCACTCGTTGCTAGCAAATAACGACCGCAGAAAATACATAATGCTAACTGTTCCGCATAAACAGGTTTATTACATGCACTTGACAACAATATAGCAATCACAGACATTGACGCGAGACAGTTGGTCTAGCTGTAACAAGTATCACTTGGTGTCGTGTTCATATTTCTCCAGCAACACTTTCTTGTACATTTCCTGGTTTGTCCACAACTCGGCCGCTTGTACGTTCAGTGGGCTGTCGTTGTTTGGCTCTGAAAAACACCCAACACGAAGATGTGAAGGTTAGAACTTGGCCTATATCAATGTCTGCATTCCCCATGGATCAGCATAGTGCTTAACGTCTCTATAAGGACTATTAACTGGGATGCACTGCTCCTTGCTTGCACTGTCTGATTTGCAACTGAAATTCACTCAGGTCCGGTTTTTCCACAGCAAATTAATCTCCCGTAAATTTAATCCGGCAGATAATGATCAATTTACTCAGATGTCGTTTTTAACCGGACGATTTAATTGACGAACTGCCTGTTAAAAAACGACATCTAAGTAAATTGATCATTATCTGCTGGATTTAGTGCCGGATTAAATTAACGGGAGATTAATTTGCTGTGGAAAAACCGGACCTCAATCCCACACCGGCAGTAGCCAATGCATGGGTAGGGTGATCAGCGGCATTTGTGACTTGTATGTGTGTGTCCATGCTCTAAAAGAAAAACGACTGGAGCTATCAGCACCAAACTTGGTACACATACTCTATGGCATGCATTGACCCTGATGTCAAAGGTCAAGGACAAGGTCAGAAAATTATGAAGTGTGATGCCAACGTGGGTATACATGTCAATATGACTGCTTACACTTCTAGTTTTGTCAGGTCATCATTTCAGTTTGCCACAGGCCATCACAATCGTACTTACCGACAATGACACCACCTAGTGTGACATTTAGCACTATGACACAATCCAATAACATAACCGGGGATATAACATATCTACTTTTCTGATACAAAAACAAGTAACACAAAATACAATAGTCTTTCTCTCTATACAGACTGGGTGACCAGAATAATCACTCACAGAAATAAATCAAATCCTCCGGAATTTTCCCCCGAGTGATCATTACAATTCCCAGACTTTCCGGGTCAGTGTGAACTCTGGCAATCCAGTTACCACTGTAATATGTTTGAGGTTTGATGAAAGTGAGAGAAGGCACTCAGCGAGTTCAAACAATCTGTAACACTGTGGCTCTAGACTGCATGCTACAGTTACTGCTAGAGGTATGCTTTATCCCAGTGCTCAACAAATTGCATTTTCCACAACCCACTGCACAATTTATTTACTAATTTACTGCGTCCAGAATCCCAGATAAATTTAATCATGTGCTTCTTGAAGCAAAGTTTTCACCAAATTACTACACTCAGATTCGTTCTGTTTACTAGGTAAGACATGGTACTGGCACGGGAAATCCAGTGTAAAGGCAGCAACGCTCCTTCACTCACTCACTCAGTCAGTCTAGTTGTACATGAAAAAAGCGAAGCCAGCAAAAGACAGTTAGTAATCACCTCCGAGGAGACTCTGTATGGACAAGAGGATGGTTCGAACGTCGTACAACGCCGACCATTTCTCTTTGAGAATGTCCAGACAAATGTTGCCACTTCCGTCCACGTTTGGGTGATAACACGGCGTCTCAAACTTCACCGTCGGCGCTTTGTATGGATAGCCACTCGGAAATTCCAAAACCAGTTTGTACGAGAGGCCGTCATATACCTGACACATGTGAACTGTGTGTGTGCATTTCAGTAAATAAAGCCTTAAATCTGCCAACACCAAGGTACAGACGGTATCGTGGGTGATATAACAGAACTAATGGTATGTAGAGGGTGGGCCAAAAATGGACAGTTTTTGAGAGTTTATAGCTTTGTGATAGTTAATGGGAGAAAGGCTTGTGATATGACAAATGTTTTAGAATTTTGTCTGGAAAAAAAGTTATTGCATGCCAGTGCATTTAAATATTGCCTTTTAAGAAAATGAAAATTTTCAAATGCATGTATTTCAGAAAAAGTATAAAAAAAACTGTTGGAGGTCAGCTAAGCCAGGATCATCTGCACAGTGACAAAGATGGTTGTGGCATCAGAAATATTGATCAACTGTAAGTTGCCAAACAGAGTAATAAAGTTCGTCTGCACAGAGACAAACTTAATCGTTTGCAGAGTACTCACCTGGTGACCTATGCACCAAAATTTAAATATGCCAAGACATGGAAATGGCAGTCTTTTAATAAATTTGGCCAAAACAAATCGCTGGGAAAATATTTCACTGGACATGTATTTCCTATTTCTTCTGATGATCTGTCATTATTTGGCCACTTGAAATGTATCAACACTAACATCTCATAAGTGAAAAAGTGAAACAAGCAAGGCTGTTTAAAACCAAAGCATCGACAACTGCCTAGGTACTGAAAAGTACCATTACTTTGATGACATGGCTGTAAAACTTCAATCTTAGTAACCAGGTTCACACAAAACAACAGAGCCTGTTTAGCACTAAGAGCAACAAACAAATATCTGAACTTGTAACAGTTCCATGATTAGTGTTTCAATTGTCGTCGCGACCAAGTTTGTGGAACCGCCGCCACTAGACGGCATCACAGCAGCGCGTGCATCACAGCTATTCAACAAACTCCACTAGTGGGCGCGATCGCATCCTGGCGACATTTCTAACCATTATTAACTTGTGTTCGACAATAAACTGCTCTAGCGACTAGCAATGGCTGCATTAATGTACTTTTTACTCTTGATATTCTATACTCAACTTATCTCATCTATGTTAATTAGTTTTTATTAATTTAGTCGTGTAGTCGTGCAAGCCACACCCATAATTGGAAGTCAACTGTTCTACGAATAGCTAGCCTGGCTAGTTATCAAGTCTTAGTCTTGGTTGTCTTCGTCATCGGTCGAGCAGTTGGCGAACCTACGGCTCTCAAGGCGAGTACCTTGAGTAGGATGTATTGGTTCCTGAGGTGAATACCTCTCGTAGGCTGTATTGGTCCTTGAGGTGAGCACCTCTTGCCAGTCGATTTGGTGTAAAACCACGTTAACCGAGGCTGCGCCAATGAAAACTCACCGCCTCAAACACTGTTATACTTTCATGTGTAGATATTATATGTTGTAAATACTCGTTGATTTCTCACTTTACTAGTAAGTCAAATAAATAAAAACCCGGTGCCACACAGGACCGGGCAAACTCACGACCACGCTAAATGACGAAGCGATTAGAAATGCGGTTTCCAATTTCCACATATAAATGAATTGGTGGCACCTACTACAGCCTTCCCCTAAGGGCAAATTTGCAACATTAGCATTATAAACATGTAAGCCAAGTCAACATTGGAAGCACCCTGAGCTCTTGTGCTGTCACCGGTAAATTAAATAATCAATAATGGTATAGAATGGGAGACACATGTGCTAATCTAACATTGTAAAGACTTGAAATTAGAACATAATAAATGGATTCATACCGTGCCACAAGCACCTGTGATTGTGCCAATCCACCGAAATAAATTGTCACCATCTGGAAATGCAGAAATTCCTTTGTCTCCAGACATCTACCATCAAATGACGAGATCACATGGTTTGTATTCGATGAATTAATTTAAGATGCATGCCAATTTATCAAATATAATGAATATATTATACGCCAATCATACACAATTAAAACTCAGAGTTAGAACCGATCTTGGTACTGATTCTGAACTACATCCAGTCCACCGTAGGTCAAATCGGTGTCGGACAGTCGGTCTATTTTTGTAGATCGACCCTGGTCCAACAGTACCAGTAATTAGTCTGCAGCATGTCTTCCTTGACACCAGCCCATCATTATCAACAACATGGGTGATTGGTCTACGTGCTGGATATACCAGACTAAGGTCCGGTTTTTCCACAGCAAATTAATCTTGCATTAATTTAATCCGGCAGATAATGATCAATTTACTCAGATGTCGTTTTTCCACCGGCAGTTCGTCAATTAAATCGTCCATTTAGGACTAGATTACGAACTAGATGTAATCATCTGCTGCAGGAAACACACACATTTTATTGCCATTAATTAATACTGGACCAGGTACTGACTCGGCTAGTCAAGGTGACATAAAATTATTGAATCGGTCTGGTCCAGTTTTTTTGTGGATCGTTCTAACTCTATTAAAATTATGAAGTCCCAAATCAGCAACACATACTACCCCTATAACTGTACTTTGTAACATAAGAATTTAAAGTGAAAAAACACAAAATGTGCTCCTAGTGGTCAAGAACAAACAATCAATTATGCACAATTAATGAATAAATAATGTGAACTAAGTCTAATATACATCTGCATCCTTAAAAAAATGGTGTAATAAGTGATGACTGTATATGTACCATTAATGACATTAGTTCTTTCTGTAACCTGAAACATAAAAATAAACACTAAGTCAAGTACACCATATTGTTTCAAAGCCACTTGCACAGATAACCATAAATCAGTGTGATGGCTACAACAGGGCTGCTCCAACAACCATTTAAAAAAGCCAACAGACACTTTCAGTTTTTTATGCTAACATGACTGCGGTCAAGTTTTCACAATGTACAAATAATGATAGTAAAAAATAACTCTTGTCAGAAATAAGTTAACTGTCATACAATGAATAAAGCATAGTAAAAAATATAATTTAGTTGACAAAATTCTTCAGTAGCTATAACCAGTGGCATATTTAGGAGTTTGGTTTGTGGGCAATCATCTCGGTAAGTGGCTTCCTCCCCTCCCCTTCCTTCCCCTCCCTTCCCATAGAAGTAGCCATTTATATACAGCTAGGGAACTGGGGGAGCGCTGTAAGCTCCACCATTGGGGTCTTGGGCGGAAGCCCAGCCAAAATTGAATTTGGTGCATTTTAGTCGTAAAGGTGATATGCAACGGTTTTTGACAAAATTGATGAACAGTAGTTTCTAATAGCTTATTGCAATATGAACAAATATGCGTAATAGATTTTGATAAATAATATGGTAAAAATTTTACCATATTATTTATCAAAATTTATTATGCATTGTCCAGTCGGAAAAATAAATGTCTTGAGAACCAATCACAGGCGCAAGATGTAAAACTAGAAATGCATGGCAAAGCCTAGCGTATAGCCCGCTCGGCGCCACAGTGTCGCCCTCTAGCAAGTAGTAGCGAACCAAACAATGCTGCCATCTGGCGAACGTGCAAAGAATGCACGTAGTATCAGTTTGCTTTCATTACGGCAATATTATTTGGTTACCATGGCAACGTCCCTTGATAAACTGAAAAATGAGGTACAGATCCATCATCGGCATATAAAGCGCTTTCATATGGTGAAAAGATTGCGAAACTCGGTCCAGTATACCTGCAGATATTCGACTATATACACCAGTTTTTGGTCGTGTCATACCAGACGTACACAAATAAGCCCTGTCATCTCTGGAGTTACCAAGCAAAAGTTCACCAAATTTTTAGACGATGTAGCCCCATCATCTCCACTGTTAACGCACACAACTAGACCATGATATTACAATTCGTTTACTAGCACTAGTGCAACGAATGCAAGTGATACCAGTCGACGTTGATAATATTTTCGCAAAATTATTCGGTTGCCATGGCAACTTCCCTTGCAAAATTGGAAAATTAGGTACAGATCCATCATCTGCACGTAGAGCGAAAAGACTGCAAAAATCTGTCCAGTATGTCCGGAGATATTCGTCTAAATGTGCCAGTTTTTTGGCCGTGTCGTATCTGACGTTCACAAATAAGCCCTGTCAACTCAAGTTACTGGACCAAATTTCACGAAATTTTAACACGATTTAGAGGCGTCATTTACGCTGTTAACGCGCACATTGAGATAGCGATAGCCCATTCTGTATCGGAATGACAGAGTGATAAGTGCAGGGGGGTAGGTAATTTTGCCCCATTTTTGCCACTAAATTGGTTGCCATGGCAACGTCCCTTGAGATATTGAAAAAAAATTTCAGATCTACCATCTCGGCCAAAACGCTTGTTTATCATACGGTATAAGAATTGCAAAAATCGCACGTGGTTTTTGTTTTTGTTTTGCTTACGACACAAAGTTGGTTGCCATGGCAATGTCCCTTGAGGAATCAGAAAAATTGGACCGGATCAAGAAAATTAACGCAAATACCTTCCGTTTGGTGAAAAGATTGTGAAAATCGGTCCGGTAGATACTGAGATAGCTTTGCTCATAGTAAAAAAATAAAGAAAAAAAGAAGAAATTAACGCAAGCAAAATATATAGCTTGGTCGGCAGGTTTGCCAAGCGGGCTAAAATATGTTCTTGGAAAAGATAAACTGGTAAAAAAACTTCTTTGCATAGGGAATCTCAATGTAAACAAAACAAGCTATCCTTGTATGACGTCACAAATGACGGAAATTGCCCAAGAAGAACTAAACTAGTGAAAAAAACCATTAAACTTCACTTTTCAGCATTTAATGCTGAAAAGTGAAGTTAAATGGTCTTTTTCACTAGTTTAGTTCTTCTTAGGCAACTCTAAAACTAAACATACTGAAAAGATAGGTGATCTAAAGAAGAAAAATGAACACGATGATATTGAAATCTGCAATTCAGCAAAGACAAAGGCAGATTCACTGTGTGACTTAGTGCTTTCAGTAATGAAACGGATGATGATTTTGAACCATTTAACGATAAAAATTGTTACCATAAGTCTACACCAGTAATTATTTCATTACATGATGTACTTAAACATTTAAATAAATTAAATGTAAATAAATCAGAAGGCCCGGATTTAATTCATCCTAGAATTATTTATGAAATTAGACATGAAATTGCATATCCATTAACGTTGCTCTTTAATACATCATTGAAAAGTAAGCAAATACCAAAAATTTGGAAATGTGCAAATATATCACCTATTATTAAGAAGGGTAGGAAAGATGACGTAAACAATTTTAGACCAGTTAGTTTAACTTGCATACTGTGTAAAGTGATGAAATCTATAGTCAGAGACAAAATCATGCAGCACTTTGTGTTAAATAAATTATTTACTAATAGGCAGTTTGGTTTTCTGAAAGGCCGGTCAACTGTTAGTCAGCTACTCCAGATTTTAGATGACTGGACAGAAACATTGGAATCGGGTGGCAGAATTGATGTGATATATACAAATTTTGAAAAGGCATTTGATAATTAAGGTCCCCCATAGGCGATTACTGAGTAAACTAGTCGTATAAATTACATACAAGTATAATAGATTGGATTAAAAATTTCCTAACTGACCATAAAGAAAGAGCAAGAGTCAATGGTGAATTTTTTTGTTGGGCGGAAGTCCTCAGTGGGATACCTCAAGGATCAATATTGGGCCCACTTCTGTTTATAATATTTATAAATGATT